>ENA-OUQG01000114-OUQG01000114.1-human-gut-metagenome-genome-assembly--contig:-NODE-114-length-56178-cov-11.194323_pt1 | contig 56178 bp, 61 predicted proteins | sample MGYA00237943_ERZ548823 | MGnify/ENA primary metagenome ERZ548823 (study PRJEB26490, sample SAMN05194731) | human gut metagenome | biome: terrestrial biome; feature: human-associated habitat; material... | reverse complement strand
GAAGCTCCGAATTTTAAATATAAAATCATATCGTAATATATAATTTATCCCCTGATAAAAAGCCAAGCTTTTCGGCGTATGTCAGATTTCGAAATAATATAGGAGGAAAATATGAATAATAATTTTGATATGTATGCCCTAAAAAAAATAACAGAAAATCCCATTATATTAGATTTTTCCAAATGCAAATATTTGGGGGAAATTCATTTAATGCTCAAAGAAAAATTTGGGTTTCATGATTTTTACGGAGAAAATTGGGATGCCCTTTTGGATTTGATGCAAGATGTATTCTCCGAAGACAGAGAATACTTAGTGGAACTGCATGGTTTTTATACAATGAATGAGGAATTAAAAAAAGAATGCAAATTGATGTTAAAAGTTTTTGATGATGTTCACAAGGAAGCTCCGAATTTTAAATATAAAATCATATCGTAATATATAATTTATCCCCTGACAATCAACATACACATAAAAGCCAAAAATTTATGTGTATGCCGGAACTCAGGGGACTTTTTATACCGTCATTTCCTCGGCAAGCTTACATATATCCTCCGCGGCGGACGCATTGATATATTTTTTCTGATTTGAAAGCATTTTTGCCGCCTTATCTCTGTTCCTTAAACCGAGCGTTGCCGACGAAAGCTCCTTTGAAAGCTTTTTTACCGGAACGCTCATACCGTTATTTGCAAAAAAGCGCATATTTTTGGTTTCACATCCCGGTATTGAAAGCGTGTGAACAATGGGAACGCCCAAAACCGCACCCTCGGTGGAGGAAAGTCCGCCGGGCTTTGTAACATAAACATCGGCAAGTCTCATATATTCCGCCATTTTATCGGTGTATCTTACAGCCGTTATCTTATCCGCATAGCGTTTGGAAAGCTGTTTGTAAAGCCATTCGTTGCTGCCGCAAATAACTATAAGCCCTGTATTGCCGTCATTTTTAAAGGCGTCGTACAACAGCTTAATTGCCCAAATCAATTTGCCGGCGCCCATACTTCCGCCCGACACTAAAATATAGCGTTTATTACTGTCAAGTTCCAGAATACGGGCGGCTTCCTCCCTTGTCGGCGGTGACGAAAACCTCTGCGATACGGGAATACCGAGCGGATATATTTTATCATCGGGAAGCTTATATGACTTAAACTCGGGTATAAGCTTGTCCGACGGTATTATATAAGCGTCGCAATCCGCTTCTTCGGTAAACGGTATACAGGTATAGTCAGTAGCGATAAAAACCGTTTTCGGAGTTTTTATACCGCGATTCTTCATATTGGTAATAATCTCCGCCGGAAAAATATGCGGCATAAACACAATGTCGGGCTTTTCTTTTTCAAAAAGGGCGTTAAGTCTTTTTACCATACCGGCATTTGCAAAATAAACGGGAGAACGGAACGGAAGTTTTCTGTATGCGTTTCCGAGTGAATATATCGCGCCGAAAAGCTTGGGCGACACACGCACTGTTTTAATATACGCTTTATCTATAAAATGCGAAGTCTTTTTGCTTTTAAGGTCATAGGGGTTCAGCATTTTAACGGTATGTCCCCGTCTTTCAAGCGCTTCCTTAACGGCGTTTCCCGCCGCATTATGACCGCCGCCTGTTCCGCAGGAAAGTATAAGTGCTTTCATTTATTTCCTCCGAGTTTTATCCTGTATATTGTTTATAAATTAAGTCTAACACCGAGAGCCCTAAAAGTCAAATACAATTAAAAAGCACCGCCCCCGAAAGAGGAGACGGCGCTGTAAAGTATATTATCTGTTGTTATCAGTAAGCTATACCCTGAGCCAACATAGCGTTTGCTACCTTTTCGAAACCCGCAATGTTTGCGCCTGCAAGAAGGTCGCCCTCTAAGCCGTACTTCTTTGCGGCGTCATAAGAATTATGGAATATATTAACCATTATATCCTTAAGCTTCGCGTCAACCTCGTCGAACGTCCAGCTGTATCTCATTGAGTTCTGGCTCATTTCAAGAGCCGATGTAGCAACGCCGCCTGCGTTGGCAGCCTTAGCAGGTCCGAAAAGGATGCCTGCCTTCTGGAATACCGCGATAGCCTCAAGAGTTGACGGCATATTTGCACCCTCGGCTACTGCCATAACGCCGTTTTTAACAAGTGTATCGGCGGATTTTTCATCAATTTCATTCTGTGTAGCGCACGGAAGAGCAATATCGCACTTAATAGTCCATATACCGCTGCATCCCTCGTGATATTCAGCGCCGCTTACACGCTCGGCATATTCCTTGATACGGCCTCTTTCAACCTCTTTGATCTGCTTTACAACATCAAGCTTTATGCCGTTCGGGTCATAAACATAGCCGTTTGAGTCTGAAAGCGCTACAACCTTACCGCCGAGCTGAGTTGCCTTTTCGGTAGCGTAAATTGCAACATTGCCCGAGCCCGAAACAACAACGGTCTTACCCTTAAAGGAATCGTTCTTCATACTCTTAAGCATTTCTTCGGTATAGTAGCAAAGTCCGTAGCCGGTAGCCTCGGTACGCGCAAGCGAGCCGCCGTATGTAAGACCCTTGCCGGTGAGAACGCCGGTAAATTCGTTGCGGAGTCTCTTATACTGACCGAACATATAGCCGATCTCTCTGGCACCGGTGCCTATATCGCCGGCCGGAACATCTGTATCGGCGCCGATATGTTTTGAAAGCTCTGTCATAAAGCTCTGGCAGAAGCGCATAATTTCACCGTCGGATTTGCCCTTCGGGTCAAAATCGGAGCCGCCCTTGCCGCCGCCTATCGGAAGACCGGTAAGGCTGTTCTTGAATATCTGCTCAAAGCCCAAGAACTTGATAACGGACGCGTTTACCGACGGATGGAGGCGTATACCGCCCTTATAAGGACCGATTGCGGAGTTAAACTGTACTCTGTATCCTCTGTTTACCTGTACCTTGCCGTTGTCGTCAACCCATGATACACGGAAAAATATCTGTCTTTCGGGCTCTACTATTCTCTCAAGAACACCGTTTTCCTCAAGCTTCGGGTTTGCGGCGATTACCGGCTCAAGAGAGCCTAAAACCTCGCGAACCGCCTGCAAAAATTCCTTTTCGCCGGGGCTGCGCTTTTCAACGCCTGCATATACCCTATTTAAATAATCGGATTTAAACATAACAAAAACCTCCCAAATTTTTTACCTATATAAGAATACTACTAAAACAAACATCCGTCAATAAAAAAATAAGTCAAACGGCACGGTTTTAAAAAAATTTAAAAATTTATTCAATTTTTACTTTATTTTCTCCGTGCTTGATGTTACACTGAAAAAAGCAAACAAACGGAGGAAAAAATGCTGAAATACAAATATATTCTTTTTGACCTTGACGGAACGATAACCGATTCCGCCGCGGGAATTACAAATTCGGTTGCTTATGCCTTGAAAAAGCTTGAAGCACCTGTTCCGCCTTACAGCGAGCTGCTTAAGTTTATCGGTCCGCCGCTCCTCCCCGCTTTCAGTGAATTTTGCGGCTTTGACGAAGAAAAGGCTAAAAAAGCCGTTAATTTTTACCGTGAATATTACCCCGAAAATGGCATATTTGAATGTCGGCTTTACGATAATATTGAGCCGGTTCTCTGCTCGCTTTCAAAAAGCGGCGCAAAGCTTATACTCGCAACCTCAAAGCCCGAGATATTCGCAAATCGAATAACGGAACATTTCGGGCTAAATAAATATTTTTATTACATTGCCGGCGCAACGCTTGATAAATCACGGTCGGAAAAATCACAGGTGATAAGCTATGCACTTTCCGCCTGCAATATAACCGACAAAAGCAGTGCGGTAATGGTCGGCGACCGTTATCACGACATAATGGGAGCGCACGAAAACGGTATTGAGTGCATAGGCGTGCTTTACGGCTTCGGAAGCCGTGAGGAGCTTGAAAACTCCGGCGCAGATTACATTGCGCAAACGCCTAATGATATACTGAAAATAACAAAAAAAAGCGTGCGGGATTAGAAGAAAGCTAATCCTGCACGCTTTTTATTATCGGTAAATCGGGAAATGTGAGCAAAGCTCCTGTACTTCCGTCGAGATAAGCTCCTTGCTGTTTTCAAAATCATTTACGGCAAGGCTTATCCATTTCGCAATTTTTGCCATTTCAGGCTCTTTAAAGCCCCTTGTGGTAACCGCCGGAGTGCCGAGCCTTACGCCGCTTGTAATAAACGGACTCTGCGGATCATTAGGTACGGTGTTCTTATTCGCCGTGATATGAACCTCGTCAAGACGGTGTTCAAGCTCCTTGCCCGTTATTCCGTTTTTAATAAGCTTTAAAAGCATAAGGTGGTTATCCGTACCGCCCGAAACAATATCAAAGCCCTCGTCAATAAGTCCGGCGCAAAGCGCCTTTGCGTTTTTAACAATCTGAACCTGATATTCCTTGAATTCAGGAGTAAGTGCCTCGCCCAAGGCAACAGCCTTCGCGGCGATTATATGCATAAGCGGACCGCCCTGCGTGCCGGGGAAAACGGCTTTATCTATCTGCTTTGCAAGCTCCTCCTTACAAAGTATCATTCCGCCCCTCGGTCCTCTGAGCGTTTTATGCGTTGTGGTGGTTACAACATCCGCATACGGAACGGGCGATGGATGCACGCCTGCCGCCACAAGGCCTGCAATGTGAGCCATATCCACCATTAAATACGCTCCGACCTCGTCCGCAATTTCACGGCAGCGCTTAAAATCGATTATTCTTGAATAGGCACTTGCGCCCGCTATAATCATTTTAGGTTTACATTCAAGCGCCGTCTTGCGCATTTCGTCATAATCTATCATTTCGGTTTCGTCATTAACGCCGTAAGGAACAACATTAAAGTATTTGCCCGAAATATTTACGGGTGAGCCGTGCGAAAGATGGCCGCCCTGCTGAAGATTCATTCCCATAACGGTGTCGCCCGGCTGTAAAAGCGCAAAGAACACCGCAAGATTAGCGCTGGCTCCGCAATGCGGCTGAACATTTGCGTGTTCCGCGCCGAAAAGTTTTTTTGCCCTTTCACGAGCGATATTCTCTACAACATCAACGCACTGACATCCGCCGTAATAGCGCTTTCCCGGATACCCCTCGGCATACTTGTTGGTAAGCACGCCGCCTGCCGCCAAAAGCACCGCTTTTGACACAATATTTTCCGACGCTATAAGCTCTATATTATGCTGTTGACGAACAAACTCGTCGTGACAGGCAGAGGCTACCTCTGCGTCGTAATTCTTAAGTTCTTCAAAAAAATTCATAACTTTGCTCCCTTTTCATCTATACATTAATCTCGACCTTAACATCGTCCGTACTGTATTTTTTAAGTATCGGTTCTATTACATTGCTTACAAACTCTTCGGTTTGTGAAACGCATCTTCCGATATATTTTACGGGGTCAAGCTCGCTTAAAATTTCTTCCTTTGTAAGCGGTATTCTGTCATCCGCCGCAATTTTGTCTATGAGATCGTTGCGCTTGCCCTCAAGCTTTACCTTTGCCGCCGCCTCATGCGAATATACCCTAATGATCTCGTGAAGCTGCTGACGGTCGCCGCCGCGTTTGACCGATTCCATCATTATATTTTCGGTAGCCATAAACGGCAGTTTTTCCATTACGCGCTTTTTAATAACATTCTCATAAACTACCATTCCCGAGGTTACATTTATGTATATGTTAAGTATTGCGTCCACAGCCAAAAATGCCTCGGCAACCGAAATCCTTTTATTGGCGCTGTCGTCAAGCGTGCGCTCAAACCATTGTGTTCCGGCGGTCATTGCGGGATTTAACGCGTCGGCAATAACATACTTTGAAAGCGCGGAAATGCGTTCGCACCTCATCGGGTTGCGTTTATACGGCATTGCCGACGAGCCTATCTGCTTTGTGCCGAACGGTTCCTCCATTTCTTCAAAGGACTGGAGCAGTCTCAAATCGTTTGAAAACTTGTATGCGCTCTGCGCAAAGCCCGAAAGAGTTGAAAGAAAATACGAATCGATTTTTCTTGAATAGGTCTGTCCCGAAACCGGCACGCACCCGTTAAATCCCATTTCCTTGCAAATAAGTTCTTCGAGCCTTACTACCTTTTTTTCATCTCCGCCGAAAAGCTCCATAAAGCTTGCCTGTGTACCCGTAGTTCCCTTAGAACCCAAAAGCTTAAGCCTTGAAAGCTGATATTCAAGATTTTGGGTATCCTCGGAAAGCTCATACGCCCAAAGCGTTGCCCTTTTACCTACGGTTGTAAGCTGAGCCGGCTGAAGATGCGTATAAGCAAGGCAAGGAAGACCCTTGTATTTAAGCGCAAATTCCGAGAGATTTTTAAGCACTGCCGCCGCCTTTTTCTGAATTAAAAGGGACGCTTCTCTTAAAATTACAATATCGGTATTGTCGCCTACATAACAACTCGTAGCGCCGAGATGGATTATCGGCTCGGCTTTCGGACACTGCACGCCGTATGCGTACACATGGGACATAACATCGTGCCTTACTTCCCTTTCCCTTGCCTCCGCAACATCGTAATTAATATCGTCCCTGTGCGCTTCCATTTCGGCAATCTGCTCATCGGTAATGTTAAGTCCCAGTTCCTTTTCCGCCTTGGCTAAGGCAATCCACAGCCTTCTCCAGGTGCGGAACTTGAAATTCTGGGAAAAAATATACTGCATTTCCTTTGAAGCGTATCTTGTTGATAACGGCGATATGTACATATCTCTACTGTCGGGCATAAAAATTCTCCTTCTTAAAAAGTCATTTTGTTTTCAGGTCTTTAAAAAATTCTCGACCGCACTGTTAAACTCCTCCGCCCTTTGCGCCGGAAGAGAATGTCCGCCCCGTATGAATTTAAGGGTCGAACAGGGCAGGCTTTTTGCAATAAGACGGGTGTGCGATTTTTTAATAACATCATGCGTTCCCGCAATTACAAGCACAGGAGCCGTAACGGATTTGAGCTCCTCAGGGGTTATATGAGGTTCGTTCACCATAAGACCGAGTATTTCGGCTTTTGCCGCGGCTGTGCGGCTCTTTGCGGCAAATAATTTCGCAAGCCTGTATCCAAGCTCCACGGGTATCTGAAAATACCGTTTTACACCGTCGGGCGAAATATTCCCTCCGCAAAGGACTGCTTTTTCAATCATTTCCGTGTGTTTAAGCGCAAAATAGAGCGCAATGCCGGCGCCGTCCGAAAAGCCTATTATATGCGCCTTTTTTATACCGTGTTCAAGCATAAAATCATACAGGTCATCGGCAAAGCTTTTAAGCGAAAATTCACCGTTTCCCCTTTCGGATTTACCGTGGCCTCTTGTGTCGAGCGCATATACCCTGTAATGCTTTGAAAAATACTCCGTCTGATTGTGAAAATATTCACAGCTTTCTCCGTTGCCGTGCAGGAGAATAAACGGAAAACCGTCACCTTTGCAAATAAAATTAAGCTTTATATCCAAATAAGCCTTCTCCTTACTTATCATCGTCAAGGAAATCGGAATCTATTTTAAATCCGCCGTCAAAACCGTTTTCTATGTGCGGAATTTCTATTTCCGTATCGTCGTCAAGTATACTTTCCTTTACGGTGTCGGGGAAGCGTTCGGCAAGTATTTTCCGTGTATCCTTACGGTCCTCAAGACGCCATTTTGAAATCAGCATATCACCCTCGGGATAATAATAATCAGACGGGTGCCGTTTACTGTAAACAGAGAATATCAGCATATAAAGTAGCAATACAGCGCAGGCGCCGCCCGTTATAATAAGTCCGTTTGCAAGACCCGGCGTTCTGTATTCAAATCGGATATTGCTTGTGCCTTTACCTACTTTTACCGCCATAAAGCCGACATTTACCTTTTCAATCTCGGCAGGTTCGCCGTTTACATAAGCGGTCCAACCCTCGTCATACGGTACAGAAAAAAAGACTAAATCGTCCTTATCTCTCCTTACCTCCGCAGAAAAGCCGGTATTGTCTCTTTTAAACGAAATTGCCGCGGTTTCCTTTAACTGATCGCAGTCGTATTCCATAGACTCGTCCGTAAGCGAAAGCGTAGTACCCGTTTCATAATCGTACGGCGGCTCTTCAAGCGTTTCGATATTTGTAAGAATATTTCCGTATTTCTTAATCTGTTCGTCATCAAGCAAAATTGCTTTAAGCATAAGCTGTGTGCGGTCTGATTTTGAATATGAGTCGCAGAAATCATAGCTCATATAGTATTTATATGAGAAGCCGTACGGCACATAATTATTGTTTTCGTAAATATAATATCCGCCGCTTGTTTTAACATATTCGTACCCTGTCATACGGGGCTCGTCGTCTTCGTCAAGGAAGCTTTCGCCCCCCTTGCGGTTTAAGAGGTATTTAACCGACAGAAGCGGACGGAGCGCCGCCTGCTTTGTATCGGGTCTGCTGCCGACACTGCGTTCAATGCCGATATAATCGTAAAAATCAAAAATTGATTTAGGCACTACCGAATGAAATGCGTTAATCCCCGGAAGACCGAGATACATAGAGGTATTGTCCACGCCGTCATAGACATCAACACGGTAGTTATCGCTCTTTTCAAGGTCAACACTGCCCTCGATAAGCTGATCTATCATAACGGACTTCACATCGTAAGAATGTGACCTGCCGCAGGCTATAAAAAAGTTGCCGTAAACCACTGATATAATACAGACGCAGGTTACAGCGCCCTTATAAAAGCCCTGTCTGTCGGTTTTTAGCGTTTTAAGCAGCATACCGAGAATTATAAGACTTATCACTGCTATGGCGCAGGTTATCCAATAACGGAAAAGGTACATTCCGTCGTCACTCTGCGAATAAAGACCGAAGACAAGCTTATCGTCCGAGTCCTTCTGCGGAAAAAAGCCTATTACAAGGGTTATTGCAATCGTTATTCCCGTAACCCACTTGTATGCCGAGGACCAATTAACGCTGTCGTCCTCCGTAAGTGAAACCGTTGCAAGGCACATCATAAGTATAGGCATATAGAACCATCTTGCGTAATAAGAGGTATTGAACGCGTAAAACGCGCTGTTGAGTATCGGCACCATAGACATAAATATGCATATGCCGATTACCCTTTTAAGCCAGCTGCCCTTACGGTTTGAAAACCACGCAAAGACGCCGACCATACTGAATACCGGCAGCCAGCCGCCGAGCGATGACCACTTGACATTGGCAGAGGGGAAAAATACGGGTCTTGCGGGAATATCCGGCGGAAAGAAGAAACATTCTATAATATTGCCGTATATCTGCTCCTTGCCGTACATAATTGCGTTCCAGCCGAGGAGTATGCTTGATATCCTTTCGTTGCCGATAATCGCAAGTATGCTCGGCACAAGTAAAAATGCGGACAGCGCAAGACCGAGCACAGCCTCGAACACAAGCACAAAAAATCTTGAAAGCTTCGGCTTTACGGCACCCGAGAAAAGCCGTACAAAGAAATATATAACCGTAAATACAACCATTCCGAAGAAGAAGAAATAGTTTGTCACCGCACAAAGAGCCACCGCAAGAGCGAAAACAAAGCGCCTATTCTCCGTTATAAGCATTTCAAGCGACAAAAGCAGAAGCGGAAAGACAATTATTGCCTCGTGGAAATGATTGAAGAAAATATTGTAAATCGAGAAGCCGGAAAACGCATAAAGAAGCGCGCCGAGTCTTGCCGCAGAAGGCGTGCGCGTAAACCGCCTTATGTAGCAGTAAGAGGTAAATGCCGCGCAGGCAAATTTAAGTATAAGAAGCGGCCCCATAAGGTACGGAACCATCCAGTTCGGGAAAGGAATCGTAAGCCAAAAAAACGGACTTCCGAGCAGATAAAAGCTGTATGAGCCTATAAAGTTAGCACCTAGGTCGGTGGTCCAGCTCCAAAAAATATTTCCTTCCCTTACCGCCTTGTGGCACTGCTGATAAAAGGGTATTTGCTGGACATTAAAATCTCCGTAAAAGGTAAAATACCCTTCGCCCATAATCATATACGGCACAAAAAGCGCCGCCGCAGTAATAAGCGCTATAACAAATGTGGAAAGGTATTTTTCCTTTTGGGGTCTTAAAGCAGTCAGCTTTGCCCGTGAAAATCCCATTAAAATACATCCTTTAAAAATTTAGTTATTGCTATTATAACATTAAATGATATAATATTCAATAAAGGATGTGAATAATTTGCAAAATCACTTTTTTGCTATGATGTCAAGAATGAAAAATATATACCGTTGGGGGCTTATGCGCAATACAAGACGGGAAAATTTAAGCGAACATTCGCTTGAGACCGCACAGATTGCCCATGCCCTTGCGCTTATCGGCAACAGAAGATTCGGAAAAAATTATAACCCGTACTATGCCGCAACCGTAGCGGTTTACCACGACAGCACAGAAATAATTACCGGCGATATGCCGACGCCCATAAAGTATTACAACGACGAGATAAAAACAGCCTACAAGCAAATCGAGGCGGCGGCAGGCAAAACGCTTACCGATATGCTGCCTGTAGATTTAAAGAGTGATTTTGCGGCTGTTTACAATCCCGACAGCGAAACCGAAAAAATAGTCAAAGCCGCGGATAAGCTTTCCGCGCTGATAAAGTGTATAGAAGAGCTTAATATGGGAAATATGGAATTCAGCGACGCTAAAGACACCATAAAAAAAGCCATAAGAGATATGAACTGTCCCGAAGCCGACGCTTTTCTTACTGAATTTATACCGAGCTTTTCATTATCGCTTGATAAGCAAAGGAAGGAGAATTAATTTTGTCTACACCTCATATTTCAGCCGAAAAGGGCAATTTTGCGCCCACTGTTTTAATGCCGGGGGATCCCCACCGCTCGGCTCTTATCGCAAAAAGCTTTTTAAACGGAGCAAGACTTGTAAACGATGTCAGAGGAGTACAGGGCTACACCGGCACATATAAAGGAGTTCCCGTATCGGTTATGGCAAGCGGAATGGGAATGCCGTCTATCGGCATTTATTCTTATGAGCTTTTTAATTTTTACGGGGTTGAAAACATAATAAGAGTAGGCTCAGCCGGCTCCTACAATAAAAATGTCAAGGTGCGTGATATTGTTATAGCGGAGGGTGCCTGCACCGATTCTGCGTATGCCGAGCAGTTCGGTCTGCCGGGCAGCTTTGCGCCGATTGCCGATTTCACGCTTTTAGAGGCGGCGGTAAAAAACGCCAAGGCGGCAGGTCTTAGCTACCATGTGGGAAATGTAGTATCAAGCGACAGATTTTACGGCGACACAAACGGACTTCCCGATATAAATCAGCCGCAGCGGCTTTGGGGCAAAATGGGCATTCTTGCCGTTGAAATGGAAGCGGCGGCGCTTTATATGAACGCCGCGAGAAACTCGAAAAAGGCACTTGCTATATGTACCGTGTCGGACTCGCTTATAACGGGTGAGGCCCTTTCGGCAGAGGAAAGACAGTCCTCATTCACCGAAATGATGCGGCTTTCGCTTGAAACTGCGGTTTCGGTCTGACGGTGGCGCCGTATGACTGTTAAAGAAAGGCTTTTGCCTATGCTGTTTGAAAGCAGAGACAGGTTTATTTCGGGCGAAGAGGCGGCGGAAAAACTGGGAGTGAGCCGCACGGCTGTGTGGAAAGCCATAGCGTCGCTTAAAGAGGACGGTTATAAAATCACAGCCGTTACAAATAAAGGCTACCGTTTAGAGGATGACTGCGATGTTCTGAGCAAAACCGAAATCGAAAGATTTGCGGGTTCTCTTGCGGACAGGCTTAATATAACCGTAAAGCAGACCGTAACCTCAACTAACGCGGTATTAAAGGAAAAAGCGGACGGACTTAGTGAAGGCACCGTGCTTATAGCGGCAGAACAGACCTCGGGCAGAGGAAGATTCACAAGAAAATTCTATTCACCGTCAGGCAGCGGAATTTATATGAGCATATTTTTGCGTCCCTCACTTTCCGCCTCGGATTCCGTGCTTATAACAACCGCGGCGGCGGCGGCAGTCGCTCTGGCGGCGGAGGAGCTGAGCGGCAGAAAAACCGGAATTAAATGGGTAAACGATGTGCTTATTGACGGCAAAAAAATATGCGGCATTTTAACCGAGGCGGCGCTTGATATAGAAAGCGGAAAGCTTAATTACGCAGTTCTCGGAATAGGTCTTAACGCCTACAAGCCGGACGGCGGCTTTCCCGATGAAATAAAGAACATTGCCGGCGCAATATTCGAAAAAAAAGGCGGCTCGCTTAAAAATCAGCTTGCCGCAAGGGTCCTTACATACTTTTTCCGATTTTACGATACGCTTGAAAGGCGTGATTTTCTTAAAATATACAAGGAGAAAAGCGTTGTTACCGGCAAAAAAATTCTTGTTGTTTCCGCCGATAAAAAAATTCCGGCTACGGCAATCGGGATAGACGAAGACTCTCGGCTTGAGGTTTTGTATGACGACGGCCGAAAGGAATTTCTTTCCTCGGGAGAAATCAGCACAAAACTTTTGTAAATGCTTGCAAAAAGTAAGCCGATATGATATTATTATGTAAAAGTATCGTCAAATCAAAGGAGAAAAAAATGCCAGAGGATAATAACAACGGTATAAATAACAAGCTTAATATAAAGGATATTATGCTTTCTGCGCTTAACAGATGGTATATACTGTGCGCTGTTCTCGCGGTTTGCACGGTTGTTACGATGATTTATTCATATTTTGTGGTCACTCCGCTTTACAACTCTACGGGCAAGATATATCTTATGAACAAGGACAGTGATAAAATAAGCACCGGTGAATTAGCCGTTTCATCTTATCTGACAAAGGACTATGAAAATCTTATTACCGACCGAGTTGTGCTTGACGAGGTATCGGACAGGCTCGGCAACAAGTATTCGTACGCAGAACTTAAAAACGCCGTCAGCCTTGTAAACCCGGAGGACACCCGTTTCCTTGAAATAACCGTAACTACGGCAAGTCCTAACGATTCCAAAAAAATTGTAGATACGGTATGCACCGTGGCGCAGGAAAAGATAATCGAGTTGCTTGGTATTGACCGTGTGACAATTATAAGAAACGGCAACATTTCAAAAACGCCGTGTGTGCCGAATGTAAAGGCAAATCTTATTAAAGCGTTTGCGGTGGGTATTTTGATTTACATAGCGGTTGTTGTCGCCATAGTTATGCTCGACGATAAAATCACAACCTCCGAGGATGTTGATAAATATCTCGGAATAAGCGTTCTCGGAAATATTCCGTATCAAAATAAAGCAAAATCAAAGTAAACTTTTATGTGGCATTAATTTGCCGGAAAGGCGTATATGTTAGATACAGAAAGAAATGATTTATTGTACGATCAGCCTTTAAGGTCTGCAGGTAAGGTTAATTTTAACACAACCGCGCAAAGCGGCTACCTTACAAACGAAAATTACAAAACACTCAGAACAAACATATTTTTCTGCGGCTCCGATATAAAGACAATCGTGCTTACAAGTTCAAGGGAAAACGAGGGTAAAAGCACTGTTTCATCCGAGCTTGCAAAAAGCCTTGCGGAGGCTGGCAAGCATACTCTGTTTTTGGATGCGGATATGCGCAAATCGGTGCTTATGCGCCACAGCGCCGCACCGAGAAGCTTTTGCGGACTTTCGGAATATCTATCGGGTCAGGCAGAACTTTCGAATATTCTTTATAACACCCAAATACCGAATTTCGATGTTGTGTTCAGCGGCCGTTTTCCGCCCAATCCCGTCGAGCTTTTAGGGTCTGACAGGTTTGCTTCGCTTATAGACGAGCTTAAAGGTCTTTACGACTATGTTATTATTGATTCTCCGCCGCTCGGAATGGTTATAGATGCCGCCGTAATCGCCTCACACTGTGACGGTGCAATAATAGTTATAACCCCCGGCAAAATTCCTTACACAGAATGTCTTGATGTTAAGGATCAACTTACAAAAAGCGGTTGCCGTGTACTCGGGGCAATTTTGAACGATATATACGGAAAGCGTACAAAGTACTATAAAAAATATTACCGTCAAAAAGAATACTCGCCGGAAGCCAAAAGGATCAAATACATATAAAAAGAGAGCTACCCCAAGGTAGCTCTTTTTTTATCTTTCACTCATTTTCTTATATTCACGCTGGGGTTGAACACTCATATAAGCAGGTCTTATTATTTTGCCCGCATTAAGCAATTCTTCGATTCTGTGCGCGCTCCAGCCCGCAATCCTCGCAATGGCGAAAAGCGGAGTGTAAAGCTCGTGCGGAAGCTTAAGCATATCATAAACAAAGCCGCTGTAAAAATCCACATTCACGCTTACGCCCTTATACATTTTGCGTTCTCTTGCAATAATCTTAGGCGCCAGCTCCTCAACCGCGGAATACAGCCTGTATTCCCTGTCGAGTCCCTTTTCCTCCGACAGACTTTTTACAAAGCCTCTGAAAACGGTAGCTCTCGGATCGGAAACCGAATAAACGGCATGACCGACGCCGTAAATAAGACCGGTTCTGTCAAAAGCCTCCTTGTGAAGGATTTTTTCAAGGTAAGCCTCTACCTCGTTTTTGTCGTCCCAATCCTTAACATTTTCCTTTATATCATTAAACATAGCGCAAACCTTTATGTTAGCGCCGCCGTGCTTAGGACCCTTAAGCGAACCGAGCGCCGCCGCAATAGCGGAATAGGTGTCGGTTCCCGAGGAAGAAACCACATGGGTGGTAAAGGTAGAGTTGTTACCGCCGCCGTGCTCTGCGTGAAGCACCAAGGCCGCGTCAAGCACCTTTGCCTCAAGCGGCGTATACTTTCCGTCAAGCCTTAACATATAAAGTATGTTTTCGGCGGTAGAAAGCTCCGCGCGCGGTTCATGTACAAAGAAGCTGTCGCATCCGTTAAGGAAGTAGTTATAAGAATGATAGCCGTACACCGAAAGCGACGGGAAACGAGCTACAAGCTGTAAGCACTGCCGCAAAACATTCGGAATTGATGTGTCGTCCGCCTTGTCGTCATAGGAATAAAGCGTTAAAACGCTCCTTGCAAGCGAATTCATCATATCCTTAGCCGGCGCTTTCATAATAATATCCCTTACAAAAGAGCCAGGCAAACGGCGGTAAGAGGAAAGTATCTCGCAAAATTCTTTTAATTGCGCCGCTGTCGGAAGCTCACCGAAAAGCAGGAGATAAACAACCTCCTCAAAGCCGAAACGGTTATCGCTTATAAAGCCGTCAACCAGCTTTTCAACATCGTATCCCCTGTAATACAAATGTCCGGGACACGGGACCTCCTCGCCGTCTATAATCCGCTTAGACAGTATTTCGGATATTTCGGTAAGTCCGGTAAGAACGCCCTTTCCGTTGACATCGCGAAGTCCTCTGTTTACTTTATGCTTTATATACAACTCAGGCTCTATACGGCAGTTTTCCGTGCATATCTGAGAATATTTTTCAATTTCGGGTGTTATGACATTATACTCTGTATTTGTTTTTCCGTTCATCCGATCCCTCTTTTCTTTATTTCATTATTTTACCACAAAATCGCGCTGACTTCTTAAACTGTATGTTAATTTTGAAAACGCAGTCCCGTTCTCTAACAGGACTGCGCTGTTTTAAAGCCTTGAGAGCATTTCATCTATTGATTTATCGTCCTTAAAATCCGTGTCGCACGGCTTTTTGCAAAGCGACCAGCTTTCGGTAAGAGACGAGGTCTCGCCAGGAGCTACTGTTTTAAGCTCACCGAGACTTTCAACTTCAATCATATTTTCGTTTGTGTAGGTCTCAAGGGAACAGCCTCCGTCCGGATATTTGCCCGACGGATGATTTGTGTCGTAGCTCTTGCGGAAAATATCGTCACCAAGACAATAGTAAACCGTTCCGCAGTTAAGGTCGAAGCCAAGCTTTATCGGTTTTGTATATTTTTCGTCCTGACGGAGAGTTACATACCTGTCGCCGAAATATATACGGTCGTTGCTCATATCCGTGTAGGGCCACACGGAAACAATGCGGTTCGGGAGCAGTCCCGTATCGTTCTCGTTCATAGGTATAACAAGCGTTCCACCCTTTTCGGAAACCGAAATTCCCCAAACGGCAAAATCCTTAGGCTTATCCGATATATTTTTCACACGCATAGTTATCTGCATATTTGTGTCGTCACTGTCCATCTTAATTTCAAGACTTTTGGCAACGCCGTTTTCCTTTTCGGGGTTCGGAGTAAAAATTGCGCCGTATTCGGTTTTTTCATAGGTTACTGCTTCAAGGTCGGGATAGTATGTTTCGGGATAGCTCTCGGGTGAAGTCCAGATTCTGTGCCCCGCAAGATTTTCCCAGTGCTTGCCCTCGCCGTAATAATCGGTAAATACCTTATCGTCCTTGGGTCCGAACGCCTTGCGGTTACTGCAAAGAATATTTCTGCCGCCCGTATGCCCGAATCTGATTATTCTCGGACCTATATCGACCGTAACATACGCTTCTATAACTCCGTTGGTTATGCACACGCATTTTCCGTAATCCTTATAAGCTTCGATTTCCTTTACGCTTACCATTAAAATCACTCCGTTTTAATTATTTTTGCGGTATATTCGCCGCCGCAGGGCAAAGCCTTCGGAAGCGCCAATGAATAAAGGTCTGTGGCACGACATTCGTCCGCAAACATACGGTTTGCCGCACCTGACAGATTTTTAATGTCCGACACACGCATAACAAGAGGTATGAAGGACGATCGCATCTGTTTTTTGAGGTGCTCTTCACCCTTTTTATTAAACCCCAAAACCCTTATATAGGGCGGCAGCTTCATAAAAAAGGAATTATCAAGCCCGATAAAAGACGAAAGCGCAAGCCGTCTTATCCTTGCATGGGTATATCTTTTGACCTTAACTGTATTATACAGCCCGTCAAGACTTGTTGCAAGCCTTATTGCCGAAAAAAGCTTATTTTCTATTCCCTCGCTTATATCGGGCAGACTTTTAAGTTCCTTTTCTGTTTTCAGCCTTAAAACCGAAAGCACGGCGGTTTCGATACGGCGTATATTCGCAAAATTTTCGTATACAAAAAAGTCTTTAGCCTCTTTCGGTATATATTCTCTGTAAAAATCGGTCTCGCCGCAAAGCATTTTTTGCCGCAAGAGCGAGGCTGAGACAAACTCGCCCTTTTCCATAGAATCGTGCGCTTGCCCTACCCTTTTTACCGTGACGAATTTAAAATCGGCACCTATACTCCTCGCCGCAAGTATATATTCGACAGCAAGATTATTGTTGGGTCCCGACAGAATACCGTTTTCAAGACCTACCGCCCTTTCCCTTGCGGCGGCAAAGGTCATTCCCGTGGCAAGGTTTTCCGCAAGCCGCCTTTTGTATTCGTCACCCGAAAGTGCGTCCGCCGCCTTTAAGAGCGCCGCTGTGTCTCCGCACTCACTGCCGAACATAAGCGTATCGCACCCTGCGGCATAAAGAGCGGAAACGCCGCCCAAAGCAAAATTCTGCGCGGTTGAAAGCGAATAGCTTACGGGCAGTTCAAGCACGGCGTCCGCTCCGCACCTGAGTGCGGCGGCGGCTCTGATACGCTTTTCGACTATGGCTATATCGCCGCGCTGCACAAAGTTACCGCTTATAACGGCTATTACGGTGCCGAGCTTTTTTGCTTCACTAATCAAATAGTAATGACCTGTATGCAAGGGGTTAAATTCCGCAATTATTCCCACTGTACTCAAAATATCACATCTTTGTAAAAAAAACTTGAAAAACCGCTTCACATAAAGTATTATATATTAGTTAGATAAGATATTTCAAGATATTTTTATTGGAGGAAGTAAAATATGAAAATTTTTGTTGTAAACGCAGGCAGCTCCTCTCTCAAATATCAGCTTATTGATATGGATAACGAGCAGGTCCTTGCAAAAGGTCTTTGCGAAAGAATCGGCGTTACCGGCGCTATTTCACACAAAACGGCGGACGGCCGCACCTATTCTGCCGAAACCCCGATGCCCACTCACAGCGAGGCGTTTGAGGCTGTTGTTTACGCACTGACAAAAAGCGACGCAAAGGTAATCGATTCGTTTGATGAAATTTCCGCTATCGGTCACCGTATAGTTCAGGGCGGCAGCATTTTCCCCGATTCCTGCCTTGTTACGCCGGATGTTATCGATAAAATAGAAAAGCTCGGCGCACTCGCTCCGCTTCACAATCCGGCTCATGTGCTTGCAATCAGAGCCTGCCTTAAAACCTTCGGCGACAAAATACCTCAGGTGGTCGTGTTCGACACTTCTTTCCACCAGACAATGCCCCCCAAAGCGTATATGTATCCGCTTCCATATGAATACTATGAAAAGTACGGTGTCCGTAAATACGGCGCACACGGTACTTCGCACCGTTTTGTAAGCGACCGTGTTGCGGCGCTTGAAAACAAACCCAAAAAGGATCTTAAGATAATAACCTGCCACTTAGGCAACGGCTGCTCTATCACCGCCGTTAAGGACGGTGTCTGCGCAGACACCTCTATGGGCTTTACACCGCTTGACGGATTTATGATGGGTACCCGCTCGGGAACTCTCGACCCCTCAGCCCTCACCTACATAGCCGAAAAAGAGCATCTCTCTCCCGAGGATGTAAACTCCATCTGCAACAAAAAGTCGGGTATGCTCGGAATTTCCGGCGTGTCAAACGATAACCGTGATATATGCGCCGCCGCAGAGGCAGGCAACGAGCGTGCCAAGCTCGCTATTGAAATGCAGAGATATGAGATACTTAAGTTTGTAGGCTCCTACATTGCCGCAATGAACGGCGTGGACGCTATTGCTTTCACCGGCGGTATAGGCGAAAATGACCCCGAGCTTCGCCGTTATGTATGTGAAAACCTCACATTTATAGGCGCAAAAATAGATAATGAGAAAAATCAGTCAAGAGGCAAGGAAGTTAAAATTTCAACACCCGACAGCAAAGTTGACATTTTCGTTATTCCCACAAACGAAGAGCTTGCTATCGCAAGGGATACTCTTGCGATAATTTCAAAATAATCGGAGGAGCTTTATGAACATCACCGATATAAAGTCAAAAATAAACAGCGGAGCTTATGACAGTAGCTTTACTATGCTTTACGGCGATACAGCTGCCGCACGGAATCGTTATTTAAAGGCTTTGGAAAGCTTTGAATCGCTTTACGGCGAAAGAGACGCAATACGCCTGTTCTCCGCCCCCGGCAGAACCGAGGTTGGCGGAAACCATACCGACCACCAGCATGGCTGCGTTCTTGCCGGCGGCGTAAATCTTGATGTTATTGCGGTAGCAGCACCGAATAACGATAACAAGGTGCGCATTAAATCCGAGGGCTACGATATGGATGTCATAGATTTATCGGAGCTTGATATCGACCCGTCGGAAAACGGCAGAGCCTCCGCGCTTATAAGGGGAGTTCTTTCAAGCTTTAAAAAGCTCGGCGCTCCGATTTCGGGCTTTGACGCCTACACCACCTCAAATGTTTTAAAGGGTTCGGGACTTTCCTCCTCCGCAGCGTTTGAAGTGCTTGTCGGAAATATTGTAAACGGTATGTTTTTCGGCAACAAAGCAGACGAAATAACCATTGCAAAAATAGGACAGTACGCCGAAAGAGAATACTTCGGCAAGCCGTGCGGTCTGCTTGACCAGATGGCAAGCTCGTTAGGCGGCTTTACCTATGCCGATTTTAACGACCCCGCAAACCCGATAACCGAAAAGATAAATCTTGACATTCACTCCTTCGGTTACACCCTCTGCGTTGTAGACACAGGCGGAAATCATGCAAATTTAACGCAGGATTACGCCGATATTACCATTGAGTGTAAAAAAATCAGTAATGCGCTCGGTGTTGATTTCTTAAGAGACGCCGATGTAAACAGCTTTTATAACAAGATAGCAGAGCTTCGCCGTTCCTGCGGCGACCGCGCCGTACTGCGCGCATTCCACTTCTTTAATGAGCAGGAGCGTGTAACGGGTCAAAAGGCGGCGCTTAAATCAGGTGATTTTGAAGAATTTTTAAGGCTTGTAAACGAATCGGGAGAGTCCTCTTACGATTATCTGCAAAACCTTTATTCAAATTCTGCCGTTTCGGAGCAGGGCTTACCGCTTGCTATTGCGCTCACTAAAAAATTCCTTAACGGAAAGGGCGCTTGCCGTGTTCACGGCGGCGGATTTGCCGGAACTATACAGTGCTATATTCCGACCGAACAGTTGGACAACTATAAAACAATGATCGAGGCTGTATTCGGCAAAAATTCATGCTGTGTGCTTAACATCCGTCCAGTAGGCGGATACGAGCTTAAAGCCGACTGATTACAAATAAAAAGTACCGCCGTTTTGCATTAATGCAAAACGGCGGTACTTTTATTTCTTATTAAAGCATTGCAAGAATCGCCTGCTTAGGCATAGCCCCAACCTCGCTGCGGACTGCCTTACCGTCCTTAAAAACCATAAGCGCAGGTATGGAGGAAACCGAAAAGCGTTCGGCAAGCCCGGGCTGTTCGTCTACATTGACCTTGCAGACCTTAACATCCTCTCTTTCCTCCGCTATCTCGTCCACAACCGGCGATACCATACGGCAGGGTCCGCACCATACCGCAAAAAAATCAACAAGCACTGTTTTATCGGATAGTAATACCTCTTCATCAAAATTATCAGCAGTCAAATTAATAACCGACATTATTTTCACCTCTTTAATATTCTTACAAAAAATGACCCGAATATGATATTCGGGTCATTTCATTTTACTTATTGAGCTTCTGCTTCTTGCTTTTCCTCAATCTCAATATCCGCAATATTAACATTGACCCGTGTAACGGCGTTACCCGTCATAGTTTGCAGCTTATCCTTTATGTTCTGCTGTACCTTCTCGGCAACCTCTTTTGCTTTTGCGTTCTGCTTAACGCATATATAAGCGCTGATTTCAATAGCGCCGTTTATATTCTCAACCTTAACACCCTTAAAAGCGTTTTTTGTTTTCATAATACCCTTAAGGTCCATAGTTCTTTTGGAAATGCCCGCAACGCCGTCAACTTCCTTAGCGGCAATCTCAGCCATTTTTTCAAGCACTTCCGTGCTTACAGAAAGCTCTGTTCTGTCATTTGCCATGGTATATATACCTCCTGTTACATTACTGTTTCCTTTATTATACCACATTTTCAAAATAACTCAATACTTTTATTTTATCGGAACTATTTTTATTCCCGAAAGAGGTATATTTGTCTGTGTTGTAACCACATCCTGTATCTGGAGTGTCTGCGCCGAGGTAAGACCGTCGGACTTTACTACTATGCTTATTCCCGTGTCATTCATAACCGCAAGCGCCTTTTCAAAACCCTTTGCCTTTAAGAGCGCTTCTATATTGCTTTCGCTCTCGGCTCTGTTCGCAAGCTCTTCAAGCTTTGCAAGCGCGGATTTTTTATCATCTTCTGTAAGCTTTGCGGAGCTTAATGTCTCCTTAACGGTCTCCTCCGCTTCCTTTCTTGCGTCGGAACGCTCCTTTTTTGTTTTGGTGAAATAATCCTCGCTTTTTTCCTCGTTTGCTTTGGCAGCTGTCTGCAAGGCTTCCTTTGAAGAGGAGCTGTTGCTTACATATGAAGCCTCGCCCAGATACTTGCCCGAGGACGGCGTGTACTTCATATTTAGCCATACAGCCCCCGCAAGCGCCAAGACCATTGCCGTTACCGCTATTTGTGTTTTACCGAATACCTTACCTTTTTTCATCAGAGCTTCCTCCCGCAATATATACTCGTTTTGAAGTAATATTAAGCGCCGCCGTGACGGCGTTTTGTATCTTTTCGTTAATCAGTTCGTCATCGCCTCCCCTGCATACAATGGCCACTCCCCTTACCTGCGGCATTTGTGTTGTAACAAGCAGTGCCTGCTCGCCGCCGTCGGCTGATTTTACCGTTATGTAGCTTTGCTTGTTTTCACTGCTTGTGCTTTTTGAATTGCTCTCGGTCTTGTCTGCCGAGGACCCCTCGTTTACATCTGCATAGGAATAGCTTATACCGCTTTCAAGAGTTACCACGACGGTCGGGTCGGAACTGCCCGTAATTTCCTTTACGATGCTTTTAATGTTTTCTTCAAGCTGTAATCTGTATTCCTCGGCGGTAATACCGCCGTCAGAGGCGTATGAAGCCTTTTTACCGTCCGATTTTTTACCCGCAAAGGATGAAATGCAAATAAGCGCCATACCTATCAGTCCGGCTATCAGCATAATTTTGGGATTTTTCACCTTTGCCGACAGTTTTTTAAGCGACTCATTCATTTATAACCACTACCTCGTAATTTTTCGCCGCGTCCGCAAGCGCTTCTCTTATCTTATAATCCGGTTCGTTGGAATAAATCAGTATCCTAGTAATACTTATGCTGCCGTTTTCGGATTTATCCGTACAAACCGTAATTTCGTTAAAATTTATTCCGGCGGCGGTGAGCGCCTGCTTGTAAACATATACCGCGGCGTCGGTTATAAGCTCGGCTTCGCTCTTACCGCTGAATTGCTCCGCCTTATAATCAAAATCAAACCTTGCGGCGCCAAACGGCGCAAACGAAATTATTACCGCCAGAAAGCAAAGGCTTAAAACATATCGCACCGGTTTTGCCATACTGCCGTCCGGACTTATAAGATACAATGCGCCTATCAGTATCATAGAAGCGCAAACTGATGTTAAAAAACTGTTAAGCCAACTCATTGTGCCTTACCTGCCGTAACCACTATTGCAAGCGATATGACAAACATAGCGCCCGTTATAAGCAAAATTCCTATAAGCACCGACATAACCGAATCAACCGCCCTTAATATTCCCGATATTACCGAAAGCGAAAACAGCTCCGCCGCCGCCGAGGTTAAAATAAGCACCCCTCGCCATATAAGAAGCTCTGCGGTAAGCGGAAGTATGACAGCCGCGCAGGCTACCGCCCCGTAAATGCCGACAGAGGACTTTAAAAGCCCCATAGACGCCGTAACCGTACCGAGCGCCTCGGATAAAACGCCGCCCGCAACGGGAACAGACGAGCCGATAATAAATTTAGCCGTTTTTGCAGTCAGCGAATCAGCTGAGGAATTTACAGCTGTCTGTATTCCGAGTATACCCACAAAAACAGTGGAAACAAGCGCCATTATAAAGCAGGAAAGTCTTTTTATGATACTCGCAATCTCGGTTTTTTTAAGCAGCGGCGATACGGCGCCGCTTATACTTACGGCAAGATAACCGCCCATAAGCGGAGCTACCGCAAAGCTTGAAATATAGGATACGCCCTGAGCGGCGGTAAGCAGCAGCGCACTCATTGAGGCAGAGGTTACGGGCGCCCCCGAAGCCGCCGTTATTACGGCGAACACGGGTATAAACGAAAGCATAAATATCCCCGTTCCTTTAAGAGCGTCCACTGCCGCCGCAACGGACAGAAGCACGGGTTTTGCGATAATTCCCGCGGCAGATGCCGCCGCCACATACATTGCCGCCGTGACGGCGCTTCCCTTAAGCTCGGCAGAAGCAAGAGCCGCCGTAATAAGTATTATTGCGGTTATTTCCGCGCCTGCCTTTAAAGGCTGTGCGGCACCGCTTTTTATAAATCCCCATATATGGCCGAATACTCCTCCGACCGATAATTTGTTGACCCAGCCGTAATCCGACGGGTCAATACCGTTTTCACTTAAATAGTTACGGCTTTCCTCGGGCAGACTGTCACCGATACCGCCGGCTCCGCTTTTTTCGTACTGCTCGGCGTAAAAGCTTTCCGTATCGCCCCTTTCGGCTGCGGCCGTAACTGTAAAAATACAAAGCAAAAGCGAAAGCACCGCCAAAAATTTTATAAGCTTCATTTTAAAAATCCCAATGCAACACGCAGTATTCCGGATATCATCGGCACCGAAATAATAAACACGGCGCACTTGCCCGCAAGCTCTGCCTTGCCTGCAAGAGAGGTTTGTCCGCTGTCGCGGCAGGCGTCGGCTATAAATCCGGTAATATAGCCGATGCCGAGCGCTTTAAGCGCCGTTTTGAAATACACCGTTCCTATCGAATAGGTTTCAAGCTGTGATCTTAAATACCCGATAGGAGATGCAATACCGCTTATTATACACAGCGTAACGGTAATTCCGCCCGCAATCGAAATAAGCAGTGCATACTCGCCCTTTTGCTGTTTAAGCGTAATGGCGAGCACTGCGGTAATAATACAAATTGCAAGTATTTTGAATATATCCATATCTACAAACCGAAAAGGCTTTTAACGGCGGTAAAAAGGTCGGCTATGGCATTTACCACCATAAGCAGTACAACCACAAGCCCCGCAAGAGTAGTAAGCATTGCCTGATCTTCCCTGCCCGACCTTACAAGCACTAAATTAAGCACCGTTACTATAATTCCTATCGCCGCTATCCTGAAAATAAAATCGACATCCATTGATTTCACCTACAAAAAAAACACACAAATAAAAAGTCCGCCCAAAACGCCCAGCGTACCGTAAAGACGGCACAGCTCGCCGCATTTTTTCTCGGCGTCGTTACACTGCTTTTGCATAAGCGTTATGTAAAGCTCGGTGCGCTCACATTCCGCTTCGGCGTCCGACATTCCTATATCGGTAAAAAACTCCTTGAGCACCTCGGCGTCGCCCTTTGTAAGCCACTCGCAGTCAAGCCTTGCCCCGTCCCCAAAAAGCGGCGCGGTTTTGCCGAAGCTCTTTTCGATTATTTCTCCTATTTCCCCCGCGCCTGTTCTTACTCTCTCGCGAAGCTCGGTCATAGAGCATATAATTCCGCGAAGCTTTTTTTCACGCATTTTAAGTTTATATGAATTATAAAAACCGAAGCCTGCAGAAGAAAGAAATATAATAATAAGCCCAGATAATTTAAACAGCCACGCCACTGATAAGCTCCTTTGTGTTTATAAATCTGATTGTTCCGCCGTGCAGCTGGGGCAAAACCGCTATTTCGGATATTGCGCCGCTTTTTACAAGAGACGCCGTCACATCCCTTTTAAGAATGTCCGCCGCACTTCCTATATGCGCAGTGGTTATTACGCTGACCCCCGCGCAAAAGCTTTCCTTTACACGGGCAAGCTCATCCTTTGTGCCTATTTCGTCAAATACCGCAATATCTGGGAACATTGTCCTGACCGCAATTTCAAGTCCCAGCGCCTTATCGCCGATAAGCAGTACATCGCTGTTTGCTCCGAGGTCATTTTCGGTTTTACCGTGGGAGCTTCCCGATATTTCTCCTCTGCTGTCTATAACGGCAACACGGTACGCCTTTCCGCACAGACCGTCTGCCAACTGCCGCACAAGGTCCCTTAAAACCGTGGTTTTTCCGCTCCCCGGCGGACCTGCGATAAGCAGACCGCCGCCTGTATACCGCCGCGCTATATCGTTTGCCGCACCGATAATTTCCCTTGCTATTCTGATATTTAAAGAGGATACATTATGCATAGCGCCACCTGAGGACAACGTACCGCAAATACCTGCGCGGTGTCCGCCCTCCATTATAATAAACCCGTTTTTAAGTTCTTCGGCGTGCGCATAAACGGAGCTTTTACACAAAAGTCTGAAGCTCTCTTCTATATCGCTTTTTTCAGCCCTTAAAGCATTTGACGCAAGCGAAAACGAAGTTTGTCCGTTTTCCGATACAAATACGGTTTCTCCGCCCACCGTAAGCGCTACGGGCAGATCGCATCTGAGTCTTATTTCCTCGGCGTTCCGCTTTACGACTGCGGGGAGCTTTTCGAGCGTTCGTCTCAGTCTCGGGGCAACGCCGTAAAGCGCACTTTCAAATTTGCCTTTATTTTCCATTTTCCTCACCTCTCAGTAAATACTATGAAAAGGTTGTCCCCGATATGACAAGCCGGACGGCAAAGTATTATAGTATTTTTTTGAAAAAATGTGGCAAAGTATAAAAAGAAATATATTACGGAGGTAAATTATGAAAAAATATTTTTCTTTATTTTTGGCTTCAATTTGCATTTTGTCCTGCATAACCCTCTCGGGTTGCGGCAAAAAAAGCACAAAGGGAGAGGTTTATTTCCTCAATTTCAAGCCCGAATCCGCTTCTGTTTACGAGGAGCTGGCTAAAAAATACGAGCAGGAAAAGGGTGTAAAGGTTAAGGTTGTAACCGCAGCCGCAAACAACTACGAACAAACACTTAAATCGGAGATCGCAAAATCAAGCGCTCCGACAATTTTTCAGGTAAACGGACCTATCGGCTATGACAGTTGGAAGGATTACTGCCTTGATATCAAGGACAGCAAGCTTTACGATATTCTTTCCGATAAATCGCTTGCAATAAAGGACGGTGACGGCGTTTACGGCATACCCTATGTAGTTGAGGGCTACGGCATTATTTACAACAACGCTATAATGAAAAAATACTTTGAGCTGCCCGATAAAAAGACCGATCTTACCTCTGCCGACCAGATAGACAGCTTTGATAAGCTGAAGGCTGTGACCGAGGATATGACGGCAAACCTTGATAAACTCGGTATTGAAGGCGTCTTTGCCTCTACCTCGTTGGCGTCGGGCGAGGACTGGCGCTGGCAGACACATCTTTTGAATGTTCCGCTTTACTATGAATTCGGCGAGGACGCAGGCGACGGAGCAGACCCCACCGTATTCGGTCTTAAAGCTAAAGAAATAAAGTTCAAGTATTCCGATAATTTTGATAAAATATTCGATCTGTATATCAACAACTCTGTTACAAAGCCGACCCTTTTAGGGTCCAAATCGGTTGCGGATTCTATGTCGGAATTTGCTCTCGGTAAAGCGGCAATGGTTCAAAACGGCAACTGGGCTTGGTCGCAAATATCAGGCGTTAAAGGGAACACCGTAAAGGCGGAGGACATTAAAATGCTGCCTATATATGTCGGTATGGACGGCGAAAAGGGTCAGGGTATATGCGTAGGTACGGAAAATTACCTTGCGATAAACAAAAAGGCGACAAAGGAACAGCAGGATAATTCTCTCGATTTCCTTTACTGGCTGTTTTCAAGCGAAACGGGAAAGAAATATGTCACCGAAAAGCTCGGCTTTATAACCCCGTTCAACACCTTTTCCGAAAACGAACTGCCCAACGATCCGCTTGCAAAGGAAATATCCCGTTATTTAAACGACGATTCCGTAAAGAGCATACCTTGGATATTCACCTCATTCCCGAGCGAGGCATACAAAAAGAGCGTAGGCAGCGCATTGCTTGACTATGTTCAGGGAAACAAAAAATGGGACGAGGTAAACAAAACCATATCTGATAAATGGAAGAGTGAACGCAAGTAATGAACAAGACCGTAAAGCGCTGGTTTCCCGTTTTTGTGCTTCCTACGCTTATAGCCTTCCTGATTGCGTTTGTCATACCGTTTGTACTCGGCGTAGTTCTGTCGTTTACGGAGTTCAGAACGGTTGCGGACGCAAAATTCGTAGGACTTGAAAATTATATAAGGGCATTCAGCGATGACACCCTATTCCTTGATTCGTTGTGGTTTACGGTAAAATTTGCGGTTGTATCCGTAATCGGCATAAATGTTATCGCTTTTATCTTGGCGCTTCTTTTCACAAGGGATCTGCCCGGCACCAACTTTTTCCGCACCGTGTTTTTTATGCCGAACCTGATAGGCGGAATAGTGCTCGGCTATATATGGCAGGTAATTATAAACGGCGTGCTTTACAGATACGGCTATTCCATAACCTCCAACCCGACATATGGCTTTTGGGGGCTTGTAATTCTGATGCACTGGCAGCTTATCGGCTATATGATGATAATTTATATAGCCGGTATACAGAATATCCCCGGCGATATTATGGAAGCCGCAAGGGTTGACGGCGCGGGAGCGTTTACCGTTCTTACAAAAATAACCATTCCGTCGGTTATGCCGTCGGTTACGATATGCCTTTTTCTCACCATTACCAATTCGTTCAAGCTTTTTGACCAAAACCTTGCGCTCACGGCAGGCGCCCCCGGCGACCGAACCCAAATGGTAGCTCTTGATATCTACAACACCTTTTATTCAAGAACGGGCTTTGAGGGCGTAGGGCAGGCAAAGGCGGTCATATTCTTTATTATTGTGGCGGTAATTTCCTTGGCTCAGCTTTATATTACACGCAGAAAAGAGGTTGAAAGCTGATGGGCAAAAAAATATTTAACACCGTTTCGTTTATATTGCTTGTCGGCTTTGCCGCCGCCTTTATTTTTCCGATAGCGGTTGTGTTTATCAACTCGTTCAAAGCAAAATTTTCAATAAATTCATCGCCCTTTTCACTTCCTATGGGCAATGAATTTGTAGGTCTTTCAAACTACACCGAGGGCATAAAAAGCACAGGCTTTCCGCCTGCGTTCGGCCGGTCGCTTTTTATTACCGTATTCTCGGTTGCGCTTATTATAATTTGCACCTCTATGTGCGCGTGGTATATCGTTAGGGTTAAAAACCTTTTTACCGGAGCGCTTTACTACGCACTTGTGTTCTCAATGATAGTCCCCTTTCAAATGGTAATGTTTACAATGTCAAAAACCGCAAACCTCTTGCATCTTGACAATCCTCTTGGTATAATATTTATATATTTGGGCTTCGGCGCAGGGCTTTCGGTATTTATGTTCACGGGCTTTATAAAAACGGTTCCTTTAGGCATAGAGGAAGCCGCTACCATTGACGGCTGCTCGCCTATTCAGACCTTTGCGCTTATAGTATTCCCGATATTGAAACCCACAGCCGTTACCGTTGCGATACTGAATACAATGTGGATATGGAACGATTATCTTCTCCCCTATCTTGTTATAGGCAGCGACTATAAAACCATTCCTGTCGCAATACAGTATTTAAAGGGCGGATACGGCTCGGTGGATATGGGCGCTATGATGGCGATGCTGGTTCTGTCAGTAATACCGGTAATAGTGTTTTACCTATCCAGTCAGAAATATATTATTAAAGGGGTTGCGGCAGGTGCTGTTAAAGGATAAGGACGCTAAGTATCAAAGGGAAAGCGGCGTACTTCTGCATATTTCCTCTCTTCCCGGAGCGCATGGCATAGGCTCCTTCGGAAAAGAGGCATACGAGTTTGTGGATTTCCTAAAAAAATCAGGGCAGAAGTATTGGCAGATACTTCCGCTTTGCCCTGTCGGAAAAGGAAATTCGCCTTACAGCTCTGTGAGCGCTTTTGCGGGTGAAATACTGTTTATCGACCTTAACACACTTGTAAGAGACAGCTATCTAAGCCCCGACGATATAACCGAGCGTGAATTCCCCGAACACACCGACTATAAAGCCGCACGCAGCTATAAACTGCCGCTTATAAAAAAAGCGGCAGATAATTTTGATATTAAAAACCGTGATTTCAAGAAATTTTTAAGGGATAACGCATACTGGCTCCCCGATTACGCGCTTTTTATGGCAATCAAAGAGGTCTATCACGGAAAAAGCTTTACCGAGCTTGACGACGGACTTAAATACCGCCTGCCCGACGCCGTGGAAAGATTTAAAACAAACCATGCCGAGAAAATTCTGTTTTATGAAATTACGCAGTATTTCTTTTTCACGCAGTATTTTGAATTAAAGACATATGCAGGTACAAACGGCATTAAGATAATAGGTGACATACCGTTTTATGTACAGCTTGAAAGTGCGGATGTCTGGAGCAATCCCGATATTTTCCGTTTGGGGCGGGATATGACGCCCGTAGCGGTTGCGGGCGTACCGCCCGATATTTTTTCGGAGGACGGTCAGCTGTGGGGCAACCCGATTTATGACTGGGATTTTCAAAAAACCAATGATTACGCATGGTGGCGTTCCCGTCTTATACACAATTCAAAGCTTTACGATGTAATAAGGATAGACCATTTCCGCGCATTTGCGGATTATTACACCATTCCCTACGGTTCAAAAACCGCTAAATGCGGAAAATGGGAAAAGGGCGTCGGTATGCCGTTTTGGAATATTATGAACAAATCCGTTGACGCGGATATAATAGCCGAGGATCTGGGCGGCAACACACCCGAAGTTGAAAAGCTTATTAAAGAAACGGGCTTTCCGAATATGAAGGTGCTTCAGTTTGCATTTGATTCCGACCTTAATAACCCGTTTTTACCGAAAAATTACGATAAGAACTGCGTATGCTACACCGGAACGCACGACAACGATACAACCGGCGGATGGTTTTTAAAGCTTTCGCAGAAGGAAAAAAATATGTTTTCACATATTGTTCCGGCAGACGAGAGCGGCTCTCCGATACTCAGTCTTATTTCCTTTGCGATGAAATCAAAGGCAAGGTTAGTAATTATTCCGCTTCAGGACTATTTGGAACTTGATTCCGCTTCAAGGCTTAACACCCCCGGTGTGCCGTCGGGCAACTGGGAATGGCGGCTAAAAAAAGAGGATTTCGACGAAAGGCTTTTAAACACGGTTAAAAGGCTCTCGGTAAAAAGATAACTGCTTATATGTAAAAGAAGCTCCGCCGCGGCGGAGCTTCTTTTACTTACCTTGAAATTTCATTTTCAATCAAAAGAAGTCTGTTATATTTGGCTACTCGGTCGGTACGGCAGGGTGCGCCTGTCTTTATCTGCCCCGCATTTACAGCAACCGCAAGATCGGCTATCGAGGTGTCCTCTGTCTCGCCCGAGCGGTGCGAAATAACCGTTGTATACCCGTTTTTTCGCGCCAGCTCTATAACATCAAGCGTTTCCGTAAGGGTTCCTATTTGATTAAGCTTTACAAGTATAGAGTTTGCCGCGCCCTTTTCTATACCCTTTTCAAGTCTTTTGGAATTTGTTACAAAAAGGTCGTCGCCCACAAGCTGAATACGGTTTCCGAGGCTGTCGGTAAGCTCCTTCCAGCCCTCCCAGTCCTCTTCGGCAACACCGTCCTCAATCGATATTATCGGGTACTTTTCTATAAGCCTGTTATAGTGACTTATAAGCTCGCCGCAGTCCATTGTAATTCCTCGCTTAGGAAGCTTGTATGCACCGTCCGAATACCATTCGCTTGAAGCGACATCAAGCGCTATTTTTATTTCATCCGTGGTATAGCCCGCCTTTTCAATGGCTGTGATTATAAGCTCTATCGCCTCTTCGTCAGAGGAAAGGTCGGGCGCAAAGCCGCCCTCATCCCCTACGCCCGTAGCAAGGCCTTTTGATTTTAAAATACCTCCGAGCGCGTGATAAATTTCACTGCATTTACGCAGTCCCTCCGAAAAACAGCAAACACCGTAAGGAATTATCATAAATTCCTGAATATCAATATTATTTGCGGCATGCGCTCCGCCGTTTAAAATGTTCATCATCGGTCTCGGCATAGTTTTGGCGTTTATTCCGCCAAAATAACGGTACAGCGGTAATTTACGGGACGCCGCCGCCGCTTTAGCAGTTGCCAGCGATACCGCCAGAATTGCGTTTGCCCCGAGGTTTCCCTTGTTTTCAGTGCCGTCAAGCGAAATCATCGCTTCGTCAATTTTTCTTTGACAATCCGTACCGAGCGACACAAGCGCCGGCGCTATTTTTTCGTTAACAGCTTCTACAGCCTTTAATACGCCCTTTCCGCCGTAACGGGAACTATCGCCGTCACGCATTTCGTGCGCTTCATATGCGCCTGTTGATGCTCCCGACGGAGAAAGCGCAAAGCCCTCGCTTCCGTCCTCTAAAATTACTCTCGCACCGACTGTGGGATTACTCCTTGAATCCATTAATTCAAAACCCTCAACCGATGCTATGCGATTTGTTTTCATTTACATCACCCTGTCTTTTTTGTTTTTACATATATTATTTCCCTATATTTCCTGTTTATTTATTAAATTGCCTATTTTATTCCAATGAAAATTGTGTTATAATTACTGTGTATTATTATGTAAAAAGGATTTTTAAAATATGCAGACTAATGAAAAAGAAAGAGGAAGCAACATTATATGCGGCAGAAATCCTGTGCTTGAAACCGTGCGCTCGGGCAGAGAGATTGACCGCCTGCTTATAGCGCACGGAATTTCGGGCGGCTCCGTAACCGCAATTATTGCGAAATGCAAGGCAAAGGGCGTGCTTATCAAGGAAATAAGTCCCCAAAAGCTTGACTATTATTGCGGCGGTGCAAACCATCAGGGTGTTGCGGTAATGCTCGCCTCACAGGAATACTCAACCGTTGACGATATTATGTCGCTTGCCGACAGTCGGAACGAAAAACCGTTTATTATAATATGCGACGGACTTGAAGACCCGCATAACCTTGGCGCTGTTATAAGAACGGCGGAAGCAACTGGTGTTCACGGCGTTATAATTCCCGAACGCCGCAGTGCTTCGCTTAATGCGACTGTGGCAAAAGCCGCCTGCGGAGCGCTTGAGTATGTTCCGGTGGCAAGAGTTACAAATATAGCTTCTACAATAGATATGCTCAAGGAACGGGGCGTATGGGTCTTCGGAGCGGATATGGACGGCGAGGACTATACAAAAACCGATTTTGATGTTCCCTGCGCCATAGTAATCGGAAATGAGGGCAAGGGTATCGGAACCCTTACCGCAAAAAAATGCGATAAAATTATCAGCCTTCCGATGCTCGGTAAAATAAATTCTCTTAATGCGTCGGTAGCCGCAGGAATACTTATGTACGAGGCTGTACGCAAAAGGAGGCACCTATGAGCTTTTTTTCAAAAAAGGAAAACGACGAGCTTTTTTCACTTATAGAGAACAGCGATAACGACAACGGAGATTTGAGCTCTGAGCATCACTTTTCCCCCTTTAATCCCCACGCCTTGACCCCCGAAGAGGTAAGCGGCTTTTCAATAGCGGCAAGCGAAAGCAAAGCTCAAAGCACAAGCGCACTTGAGGCGCTTAAAAAGCGTATGTTAAACACTCGCACCGAGTTGGATTTGACAGATGAAAGGCCGAATGAAACCGATATTTCTTCCGGTTCAAAACATGTAGAGCCTTCGCTTGCCGTGCCGGATGTAAAAGAAGATAAAACCGCCGGCTTATTCTCATTTGTTGAAGACAAAAAGGAAGACGGAAAAACACTTTTGGAAAAATGCCGTCCGTTTATAATAGACGACAACGGAAAAGACTCGGCAATGAAGTCGGAAGCCTCTTACAAGCTTGAAAGCGTTGAGGAAATACTCAAAAACGATACACAGAAGACTCTTGATAGGCTATCCGAAAAATATGATGTTTCGTTTGACGATTTAGGCAAAAAAAGTCCTTACTTAACAAACGAGGACGGCGGCAAGGAGGAACATTCCGAAGAAAATAACGAAATCGGAATTTCTCATATTATATCGGATATTGATAATTCCGACGATGATGAAACTCCCGATGTAACACCCGATATTTCAAGCACCGCAACCATCAGGTTTACCCCTGTGTCGGACAGCGACAGCTCCACACACATAAGCGTAAGCTCAGCTACACGGCCGATAGACCTTACAGGCGAGCTCACCAAACTTTCGGCTGACGAAAGCACGGAAGACACAGATGAAGTAAAGCTTGAGCAAACCGATTTTGAGGATTATTCGCCAAATGAAGAATTTAAGTCCCAAAACGACGCAAAGCACTTTTTAAGACAGTTCTCAATAAATAAGCGCTCGGCGTTCCTGAAAACCTTTTTTTCGGTATTTTTAACGGCGGTTCTTGCGTTTATGAAGCTTCCGTTTATGTCGGGTATGATACTTAAACACACAAAATCGGGTATGATAATATGTACGGTATTGCTCGGAATAATAATGCTTGTAAACTGCAATATGTTTATTTCATTAAAAAATATATTCAGCCGCCGATGCAACGGGGATATACTTGCTGTAACCTCGTCCCTTACCGTAATGCTTTACGCAATAACAGGCATAATAAAGAATGAAATCACGCTTGACATTATTTTGCTCTGCGCAGTCATACTCTCTCTGCGTGCTCTCGGTCGGTTTTTCTCGGCATCGGCAAACCTTACCGGCTTTAAACAAATTTCCTCTTCCTCGCCTAAGCGTGCAGTAAAGCTGATAAGCGACTCTGCCGTGACCTTTGCAATGGCAAAAAATTCGGTTGAGGGCGATGTCCTTGCCGCCGCTCCGCAAAAGACAGAGCATATAGACGATTATATGAAATATTCAACCTACGGCACCGTATTAAACGGCAAGCTGCCGCTTATAACGGCAGTATCCGCTGTGCTTTCCGTAATACTCGGTTTTGCCTGCGCTTCTTATTTTGACGGCGTGATATACGGCTTTTATTCAGCCGCCGCCGTGCAGTGCCTTGCCGCTATGCCCTGCCTGTTCTTTATTGACAGTCTTCCACTTTACTCCTCAGCGAAAAGGCTCGGCAAATTAGGCTCGGTCATTGCGGGCAAAACAGGTGCGGAGCGTGTTGAAAAGGCAAATGCCGCCGTATTCGACTCGGAGGATATATTCCCCTCCGGCACGGTAACTCTCCACCAGCTCCGTATGCTCTCGAATAACAGCATTGACGACACGATAATCCGTGCCGCCTCGCTTACCGACAGTCTTAACAGTCCGTTGGCTCCGATATTCAAAAAAATAGCGGGAACAGACGGTTCGGTTGTACTTCCTGCCTCGGATACCGTAAAATACGAGGACAAAATGGGAATTTCAGGTTGGGTTGACAATAAGCTTTTATTTGTCGGCAACCGCACGCTTATGGAGGCTCACGGAATAGAGGTTCCGAGCGTTGAGGTAGACCGCAAGATACTCCGTCAGGGTTATTTTCCGGTATATGTTGCGTCTGAGGACAAGGCGTGCGCCTTGCTTGTTGTTCAGTACAGCGTAAGACCCGATATTGCAAGGGAACTTCGCAGAATTTCCGCTCTCGGAATTACAATGCTGATAAACAGCTCCGACCCCAATATGACAGAAGAAATGATTTGCGACTATATGGGGCTTTACGACGATTCCGTAAAGGTAATGAGCTCCGCGGGCTGTCATATGTATAAAAACGCCGTAACATTTGTTCCGCATTGCTCCGCCCCCGCCGCCTATAAGGGAAATCCCGTAGGTCTTGCGGCAATAATAAGCAATGCGAGCCGAATTAAAAAATCCAACATATTGCTTACAACGGTTTATGTGCTTGCCGCCGTTTTAGGTATAATACTGTTTGCGTATTCCTCCTTCGACGGCTCCGGCACACTTATAAGCAGTATAACGGTTTTGATTTACAGCCTTGTCAGCACGGCAATTTCACTGATTTTTTACTTAACGCAAAAGCCGTAGAAAAAATCACGCAAATTATAATATGCAGGTTTGATCTTCGTCTGCCGCTGACGGAGATTATGTTCCTGTTTGTGATACAATCACATAAGCGGCAGAATGGAGACTGAATATGTCCGAAAAGAAAAAGTTTTATATCACAACGGCTATCGCCTATACATCAAGAAAGCCGCATATCGGCAACGCTTATGATATTGTGCTTGCGGATATGATCGCCCGTTATAAAAGGATGATGGGCTTTGAGGTATTTTTACAGACAGGGTCTGACGAACACGGTCAGAAAATTGAGGAATACGCAAATAAAGCAGGTATCACACCCAAGGAATATGTAGACGGCGTTTCTGCGCAGATAAAGGGCGTTTGGGACAGCCTTAATACAAGCTACGATAAATTCATCCGCACAACGGACGAGGGCCACGAAAAAATCATTCAGAAGATATTTAAAAAGCTTTACGACCAGGGCGATATTTATAAGGGACATTACGAGGGCAAATACTGCGTTCCGTGCGAATCGTTCTTCACCTCCTCACAATTAGTGGACGGCAAATGCCCCGACTGCGGCAGAGAGGTTGTAGACGCAAAGGAAGAAGCATATTTCTTAAAGCTTTCAAAATATCAGGACAGACTTATTGAATACTATGACCAGAACCCCGATTTCATAAAGCCCGAATCCCGTAAGAACGAGATGATAAACAACTTTCTAAAACCCGGTCTTTCGGATCTTTGCGTCTCCCGCACTTCTTTTAAGTGGGGCATACCCGTTCCGTTTGACGATAAGCATGTTATTTATGTATGGATTGACGCGCTTTCCAACTATATCACCGGTATAGGCTATGACCCGGACGGCAGCAGCGAACAGTTTAACAAGCTTTGGCCCGCCGACCTGCATGTTATAGGCAAGGATATAGTCCGTTTCCACACAATATACTGGCCGATAATACTTATGGCTTTGGGTCTTCCCCTGCCCAAGCAGGTGCTCGGCCATCCGTGGCTGCTTGTAGGCGAGGATAAAATGTCCAAGTCCAAGGGCAATGTGATTTATGCCGACGATATGGCAAAGCGCTTCGGCGTTGACGCCGTAAGGTACTATCTGCTTTCCGAAATGCCCTTTACGCAGGACGGCACCATCACCTACGAAAGCTTTATAACAAAATACAACGCCGACCTTGCAAACACGCTCGGCAATCTTGTAAACCGTTCTATCGCTATGACAAACAAATACTTCGGCGGCAAGGTATGCGCCGGTGAAAACAGCGAGCCCTGCGACATTGAACTTATTAAAACCGCCGAAGAAACAATCAAAAAATATTATGAGCTTATGGACAGCTATCATAACGCCGACGCCTGCGAGGCGGTAATCTCCCTTGCAAAGCGCTGTAACAAGTATATTGACGAAACCGCTCCGTGGGCGCTTGCAAAGGATGAGACCAAAAAGGCTTATCTTCAGAATGTGCTTTATAATCTGCTTGAGTGTATCCGTCTTTTGAGCGTAATGCTCACTCCGATTATTCCGGAAAGCGCGGAATCTATTTCAAAGCAGATCGGAACGGGTAATCGCGAGCTTTCCTTCGGCGCTGTAAAGGAATATTCCGTAGGCGAAGCGAAACCGCTTTTTGCCCGTCTTGATGCGGAAAAGATTGCGGCTGAAATAGAGGCCGAAAAGAAAGAAAAAGCCGAAACTGCCGAAAATGTAGCAAAAATAAGCCAAATCGGCATAGAGGATTTTGCTAAGGTAGAGCTTAAAGCCGCAAAGATAACCGCCTGCGAGCCGATACCGAAAGCAAAAAAACTGTTGAAGCTAACTCTTGACGACGGCAGCGGAACAGACAGAACGGTAGCCTCCGGAATCGCAAAATACTATAAACCCGAAGACCTTGTCGGTCACACCGTAATAGTAGTTGCAAACCTAAAGCCGGCAAAGCTTTGCGGAGTTGAATCAAACGGTATGATACTTGCCGCGGATTGCAGTGAGGATGATGTAAAGGTACTGTTTATAGACGGCGTTCCGGCAGGAAGTAAAATAAGATGACGGATTTTCCCGAATACCCGTATGACGAAGCGCTGATTTTTGACAGCCACGCTCATTATGACGACGCTAAATTTGACGACGAACGGGAGGCTTTGTTGGCAGAGCTTCCCTCCCGCGGTGTTTGCGGCGTTGTAAATTGCGGATGCGATACCGCCTCCTCAAAGACCGCCCTTAAGCTTGCCGACAGCTACGGCTACATTTATGCGGCAGTAGGAATACACCCCGAAAATATCGGCGGCGGCACCGTGAACGAAATAAGAACACTCGCAAAGCATAAAAAGTGTGTTGCGATAGGCGAAATAGGTCTTGATTATTACTGGGTGAGCGACAATAAGGAACAGCAAAAAGAGCTGTTTTCACAACAGCTTGAGCTTGCAAACGAAATAAATAAGCCCGTGATAGTCCATGACCGCGATGCTCATTCGGACACCTTGGAGCTTTTGAAAAAACACCGTCCGAAAGGCGTGGTGCACAGCTTTTCGGGCAGTACCGAAATGGCAAAGGAAATACTCAAATTGGGTATGTATATCGGTATCGGCGGCGTAATAACCTTTAAAAACGCAAAAAAACTGCCCGAGGTGGTAAAAATGCTGCCGGAAGACAGATTTTTGCTTGAAACCGACGCTCCGTATTTAACACCTGTTCCCTACCGTTCAAAAATCAACAATTCAGCTATGATTTACCTCACGGCACAAAAAATTGCCGAAATAAGAAATATCGACACCGTTCATATATTAACGGCAGCACGGGAAAACGCAAAAAATTTATTCGGAATATAGTATATTTCACCCCGTTTTACAGATAATAAAGGCTGAAAGCGGGGTGATTTTTTATGAATAACCAGAATCAGAACAAGAACCAGAATAACAACCAGAACAAGAATAATCAAAACGAACAGAACAAAAACAACCAGCAGAATCAGAACAAAAATCAGAATAACGAGCAGAACAAGAATAACTAAAAAAGATGATTTATAATCACTGAAAAAAGGCACGCTTGCGACTAAACCGAGCGTGCCTTTTTATATTTCTCATAAAACAAAGTTAAGTTATATATGTTTATTACTTTTCTGTGTATTTGCAATGACAATACCCACGGAAATTAGGATAAACGCAATTAAATACTGCACTCACATAATATTTTCGTCCAGCAAAAAAGCGCTGAATACACAGGCAAAAAGCGGCTCGGCAAATTTAATTATAAACAGCCTTGACAGCTCCGCCGTGCGCTGAACATAGTAAAACAGTGTATATCCTATAATTGAGGCGATACAAATATATGCAAATACAAGAATTGATTTAACCGTAGCCTGATATACCCTTCCGCCCATTGCAAGTGATATTATAAGCAGTACACTGCCGCCGAATAATTGTGAAATTCCCGTTATCCAAAGCGGAGATGTACCCTTTGCGGCTTTGCCGATTATTATCATTGAAATAACAGTGCATACCGAAGCCGAAATAATAAGCGTATCACCTAACGCGAAACCCTTAAATGAAGCTCCTGCGTTTATTGAAACTATTCCGCAAAACCCGATCAAAGCGCCCAAAATCTTATTTAAGGAAAACCGCTCATCTTTAAAAAACAAAAAGGAAAAGCAGGCAAACAAAAGCGGCTCCGCTTGTTTTAAAATCGCTGTTTTTGAGCTGTCAGTCAGTGAAAGTCCGGCATAGGTAAACCCGTAATGCAGTGAAACCGCAAATATACCGATAACGCAGGCGGAAAATACGCCTGACGCCGACGGTTTGTTTGCCTTGGAAAAAGCGCTTCATATTTACCGATGCTTAATATCATCATATTGCATTTCCGCAACAAAAACAAAAGCCAAATCGGTTTCAAAGGCTTTTATTAAGCTCATTCCGCTATGAGCGATATATCTCGTAATATCTTCTTTGTTGTCAGGATATATTTTGATTTTTCGTGTCCCATAATCTATGGTATCGCTTTGATTTTTATCTACTGAAAGCACAAATCGACCACCGTCGTTTAACAATGATTTTACCTTATTGATTGCGGCTTGTTTGTCTTTTATATGCATGAAGGTGAGCGACGAATAAATCACATCGAATTTGCGCCCGAACTCATAGCTCATAAAATCGCCGCAAATAAGCGTTACATTCGTCTGTTCTTTCAGGTTTTCCTTTGCCCGTTTTACGGTTTTCGGCGAAAGATCAATACCGCAAAATTCGCGACATTCGGGCGCCACACGAACTGCGAGCCGTCCTGTTCCCACGCCGATTTCGAGGACGGATTTTTCTTTTGTCAGCAGTAACGAATCAATAAATTGTTGCCCGTCCCATTTGTCCATATATTTCCGCAAAGGCTCCGGGTCGCGCGCGGGATCGTTGTTTTCTTTGATAAGTAGGTCATAATGTTTGGAAACAGCGGATAATTTGCAAAAGTACCGTTTTGTATCACAAAACTCTCCGACCGATGTAATTGTAAACCCACACCTTTTATAAAACTCAACCGCCTCGTCATCAGTTTCGGCTGTGATAGTATCTATCAGAAATTGAGTGAAGATAAAATCAATAAATTTACTACCGATACCGTGCTTGCGGTATTCGGGTTTCACGGCAATATCCAAAATCTCGGCGGTGTCGTTTTCCGTTTTCAAAACAACAATACCGACATACACACCGTCAATTTTGCAGGCATACACAAAAATATTTTTATCCGCCGAGTATTTTTCTGCCCTGCATTTTAATCTCTCCGGCGTGGGATCATAGACGCTCGGTTTCATAAGTGCCAGAATTTCGTAGTCAAAAAGGCTTGCTTTTACATCTACGATCGCGGTGATTTTTTGGAGTTCTATTCCCAATACGCCGTATTTTTTGATCTGCTCCTTTATATAATACTTTTCCATATCCGTGTAGTGCGCTGACTTTAAATCGTTTTTGGAATATCCGCATTTTTCTAAGGGCAACGCCTTATATAACTGCTCAAAATCTAAGAATTTATGCAGTTTTATAACCTCCGCGAAAATAACGTAATTTATCTCACTGCAACGAAATTCTATCCGGTCGCCGATATTGATTTTTTGCCGCTTTTTATCATTCAGTCGCAGTTCGATCGTTTTGCTCCCATTTGCAATTTTTAAAAAGGCAGATAGTTCAAGGTTCATGCAATGTGTCATAACAAATACTCCTTAATATCGGGGACAAACTGATTGCCGCAGCGGCTCAGGGTCGCGCACGGGGTCATTGTTTTCGTCTATCATTAAATCGTAATGCCGGATAACATCATCGTTTGTGGAGGCTACAACCAATGAATCCTCATCCCGCAAAGCAAATACCTTGTATTTTCCCTCCGATTTAAGCTTATCATACAGCGCTTTGTGTTCCTCGGTATAGTGACAGAAAATAATACCGTCAAACAATCCAAGTCCTTTAAAATCAGTCATACCGTCGGGAATAGGATCAAACGCCGCGATATGTGCAACGCTTTGCGCGGCAATGTGCGCGCCCGCACTGCCGCCGATATAAAGAACGCCCGATCTCACATAGCGTATGATTTCTTTATCGAAACCACAATCTTTTATCCGCTTTAGTGTTGCAAATGTATTTCCGCCGCTTATGTAAATGATGTCTAAATCAAGGTTGATAAACTGTTGTTCATTGTAATAGTCGAAAACTGCGATATTATCTTTTGTAAAACCAAACTCTTGCATCCTTAAAAAATACTTTTCACTGTGTATAGCTTCATGCGTTGCTTTTTCATTAGGGATAAATAACAGTTTACATTGATCTATGGGTTTACTTAGATTATCAATTATTGTTTTCTTTGACTTTTCATTGCGAAAATCGCAAGACGAAAGAATGAGTTTCATTTTAAACCCACTCCTTTCAAAACCTCATTCGTGGTTATTCCGTTAAATTTATATGCAAGCTCGCTCATATCGAACGGTAACTGCGCCGAATTATCGAGTTTGATAATCTTATAATTCGTTCTTATCTTTTCAGCATTCCTAATTATAGATTGTTTAATTGATGGTTTCTTTATCCCATCTGCGTTTGAAATTATGTTTTCAAGAGAACCACACTCATTAAGCAACAAAGCAGCCGTTTTCGGACCGACTTTGTCTGCTCCCTTAATATTATCTGAAGTATCACCCGTCAGTGACTTGAAATCAGCATATTGAAACGGTGTAATGTTAAATTTGTCTTTTATGTATTTGGGCGTACATATAGTGGTTTTATCACCACGATATCTGAGCACCGACACTTTATCTGTTATAAGCTGAAAGAAGTCACTATCAAATGATGAAATAACAATTTCATTTTCTTGCCCATAAGTCAAAGCATATCCTGCAATCAAATCATCGGTTTCACAAGCAATCGTTTCGGTGTGCTTTATACCGAGATAATCGAGTGCCGCATATACATCAGGCAACTGAGAAAACGGTGTTTCTTCCTCCGGTGTTTCGCTATAATCCACTCTGTTTGCTTTATAATCAGAATCGAGAGCTGAACGTTCGTTTTCGTGTTCGCCATCAAATAATATGACAATGTGCGTTGGCTCAGTTCTTCGTATAATTTTTAGCAACGCACCGACAAAACCAAGTGTACCTTGTATAGCTTTGCCTTGCTCGTTTACTATTCTTGAAGGCATACCAAAGAACATTTGAAATAGTAGGTTGCTTCCGTCAACTATAAGTAGTCGATTCATATCTTTCACCAATTATTACTTCAGTTATAGGGTTATCCAGAATCTCTTCAGGCCACAATTTTTGCCTGATTCATATACGGTAGATTCGTAAACGCCACCATTATTACGTATCGTTTTCTCACTGCCAATATTGCCGTCAATACAGGTTATGAGTAGTTTATCGAGACCGATTTCTCTACAATATGGAAGAATGGCATTCAGCATTGAAGTTGCATATCCTTTTCTTCTTTCACTCGGTCTTATCGAATAACCAATATGTCCACCGAATTTGGATAGATAGTCATTGAAGTAATGTCGTACTTGAATCATTCCAACAAGACGATTATCTGCTTTACGAACATAGAAGAACTGAGTTGCTATAACCAATCCTTCCGGAAGATTGTCCTGCGCCGTACATTTTTCGCACTCTGAAATGTATGTAAAAGGATCCTCGCATTTGCGAAGCGGACCGCAACCATCCATTGAACAATTGGTATCCAGAAAATCCTGTCTGTATTCTCTGATTTGTTCTGCGTATATTTCACTTGGCTCAACCAAGAAAAAGTCGCCAACATCAATCATAATCATATTGCCGCCTCCCATACTTCTCTTAATTGTCTAATAGACTGCTGTCGCTCAGCTCTGTTATCGCTTACAGCTTTTGTTACTACCTCGAAGAGCTTGTCGCTGAGCTGCCATTTGTCCCGTGTGCGGTTATACTCGCCAAAGAGGGCAAAGGCTGTTGCTCCGACAGTATAGACGTTCGTAATTTCATCAATGACTGCTCCAAGCTGAAATTCTTCCGGAGCCTGGAAGCGAGAGCTACCCCACATACGTCCCATATCATTGGAGCAAGGCTGCTTACGGAAGAAGTCGATGTCGCAGATCGTCGTCTTGCCTTCTCAAAATCATACATAATGCTTCCATCATAGAAGTCGATGGCCACATAGTTCTGAGAGGCGATGTATTCAAAGAAACTCAGTATATCACGGAACACTGTCAGTCTGGCATCAACGGGCAGTTGCATAAAACGACGGTGTACCAGTTATTTTTCGTGATATTATAGCAATGCACCGGGCAGACAATAAATTCAGTATCTGGGAAAGCCAACTGATAAAGCATAAGGCAGCGCCGAGCATGAAACGCTTTGCAGACGATCATCGCCGTGTTAATTCTAAGACCGTTATCGTTCACAACATTTCGAGAGAGAAAGGCATTATCGCGCGTATGACCCGACTTGTCCTCGCCGTAAATTGCCGTTCTCGGTACGCCGCTTTTTATCAGCACATCAGTGAAAAATTCGCAGTCGGTTTTGTAGTCGCCGTTGTATATTTCCGCATTTGATCGCACACCGGGCCATTTATCCCGTTTTACACTGACACCGCCCGCCGGAATAACATATTCAGCAAGGCCTTTATTATACAGCTTTGCCGCATATTCCGGCTGTTCGGGGTGCGAACCACCAGGCAGAAAAATAGCGTCAACCTTTTGTGGCTTGTTGGAAACAAATATAAAATTTGAGATGTCAACAATAATGCGATTATTCATACTTAAATTAATATCCTTTTCTCAATATATGAATTATTAGACATACCGTAATTGACAGCTCTGTTATACAATTCCTTTGCAGATTTTGTTTGATTGCGATCAATGAAAGCATTCACAATTCTGTTGATTGCTACGGTTGCCATATTGTGTTTTGAACGCTGACCGTTAAGCCTTTCCCATTCACCAATCAAAAGATTGTTTGGTGTACTGTCTAAATGCAGCCACGGAAGTAATTGTGTCCCCAGTTCAAATACATCAAATTCCTCTTGACCAAAGGCTTTTAGGCAAAGGGCGGCATAAACCGTTTTGTAAAAAACGTAATTTTCGGAGATTTCCGATGATTTTAAAAACGCTTTGAAATTGTTTTTTGCAAACTGTAGATACTCAGTAGATGTCTTTAGCATCGGCGTTACCGACAAAGCCGCATTATGGCATTCAAATGTAATTGGTTCTACCGCTTTTATGGCGGTATTTTCGCTTATAGCGGTTTTATAACAGTTCCACCAAAAATCTCCGAACCCGCCGAGTTCAAGCGTAAAACGCTGGGTTGCGTCACAGGCAAGCCAAAGCAAATATTTTGAAGGCTTTTCGCTTAAAAATTTTGCAAATTCACAGTGGTTTTTATAAAGAGCTTTGCTATCTCTAAGCATGGCAAAGCTGTCCGAAATGTTCCAATAACAAAATCCGGTGAAGAAAGTATCCGCGTTTTCCGTTTGCAAAACGGAAGATAGGTATTCTATCATTGCACCCGGGGGTTGTTCGGCTTGCAGACTTTTAAACTTATTTCGGACATCTTTTTGAATTTTTATGTGCAATTAAATTTTCTCCATTCTAATAAATAAGGGTAAATACTTCTTTTAATTTATTTAATGTTTCTGCAGCAATCGGTCTAGCAGATTCACTGCCCTTCTTCAGCATATTTAATACTTCTGCTTTATCTTTCTCAAACATAAGTCTTCTTTCCCTAATAGGCTCTAATGTTTGCTGCATTATATCATTTAATCTTCTCTTAACTTTCATATCTCCTAATCCGCCTTTTTTATAATGTTCCTTCCATTCTTGTAACTCTTGCAAATCAGGATCAAATGCATCCAAATATTTAAATACCGTATTAACTTCAACATTCCCCGGATCATCAACCCGCAAATGATTAGGATCCGTAAACATATTCATTATCTTTTCTTTTATTATTTCTGATGAATCCTTTAGATATATAGCATTATTTAATGACTTGCCCATTTTTTCCTGTCCATCTATTCCTGGTAAACGAGTCACTTTTGATAACAATGGTTTGCATTCCCTCAGTATATCAGTATTGAAGTGTCTGTTAATATGACGTACAATTTCATTCGTTTGTTCAATCATAGGTAGCTGATCTTCTCCTACCGGAATTACATTTGCTTGGAAAGCAGTAATATCCGCAGCTTGACTAACAGGGTATGTTAAAAAACCAACTGGTATTTCATTACCATATTTTTTTTGATGCATTTCATTCTTTACAGTAGGATTTCGTTTTAGACGAGCCAATGTAACAAAGTTTAAATAGAGCATGGTCAGTTCAGTCAGTTCCGGAACGAGGGACTGTATAAAAAATGTATTTAACTCCGGTTTCAAGCCAACTGCAAGATAATCTAATGCAACCTCAATTACATTGTCATGAACTTTGGCGGGATTATGCGCATTGTCTGTGAGTGCCTGAGTATCAGCAATCATAATATATGGTTTATCATAATTATTTTGAATCTCCACACGTTTTTTTAGCGAACCAACATAATGTCCAATGTGTAGAGCTCCTGTAGGTCTATCTCCTGTTAAAACAATATCTTTCATAAAAAATTACCTCCCAATTATGCAATTACTAAAAGTCAACTTATACTAACCATTTTTGAACATCTTTTGAACTGTGCAGCCAAACGGTCTTCTCAGGGTAGGCCGAAAGTATCTTTTTAATTTCAACCATACTTTTACTTTGAAAGGTATTTGTCCATTTAAGCAGATTATAAACCGACTTTAAAGTTTCTTTTTTGCCCTTTTCATGCCCAAGTTTTCTTTTTACGGAGCGCTTTATGATTCTGTAAATATAAATCCGTTTCGGCATATCAAGCACAAAAATCTTATCCGCATTTTCAAAGCACCTGCCCACCCAAGTGTAATATACCCCCTCAATGATCCAATGATCATTTTCAAGGATATAGTTTAGAAGTTCGGTGCGCTTTTCCACAGGCATTTTGGCGCCGTAACCGCCGGAATGATCCCATTGAATGTCGTCCAAATCAAAATGAGGAATATTATATTTTCCACTCAGCGCTTTTGCAAAGTATGTTTTCCCCGAGCCGCTGCACCCGATGATATGTATTTTCATTCAAATACCTCTAACGCCAATTTACAACTCACAAATCATTCTTACTTTTAATGGCCGCTTAGTTAAAAACTCTGCATTTTCATCCATCGTCGTCCGTGGATGCTGGTATATATCCACCTCTATAGCAATGGGTTCATCAATGATATACAAATATCCTTTCTCTGTTCCGTTATGACGAATTACTCCTTTATCGTCATATTCCAAACAACTTGGTTGATGCGAGAATGCCTCTGCCAGTTCTTTCCACTGTGTAATCGTGCTGCCGATTCTTAGTTCTGAGAAAATATTATTAGAACCATGATACCAAATCCCATTTGATTTTATTTCTGTTTTCATATAATTCTTTCCCGCCAATTCCAGTTTACAAAACTTAATATCGTCCTTTATATTTATTATCCGCGGTTACTACAACTGCTGCGATAGATAATGTGACAAAATAACCGCTCAATGCTTTCTTTAATGGCTCACTCGTAATATCGTTAGACAGTAGAGCAATCATTGTTTGTTCTCCAATAAACATTTTGTTTCATACATCGCCACTTTGTTAGAATCCCATTTCAGCAGTTTTCGTGCATCGTTATACGGCAGCCATTGATATTCGCTGTGTTCGCGTGAAATGGTAGGGTCGGCATTGCACTCAAAGGCAAAGCTGTATTCGGGTATAACAAAGATATTTTTATCCCAATGCGTTCTCATATTTTCCGCCACCACTTCCGCCGGAACAAATGCGACGCTTTTAAGCGCAGTGAGCTTTTCGGCTGTCACGCCGGTTTCTTCTTTTATTTCGCGCAGGGCTGCCTGAATCGGTTTTTCGTTATCCCCACCGCCGCCGGCAACAAATTGCCAAACAACAGAGCCTGTACGGCGAAAAACGCAAAAGCACAGTTCACCTTTTATAAAACGGTAGGGAACGGCTAAAATCTGAAACGGTGCGCGCATTTTTATTCCTCGCTTTCGGTTTGATTTTTAATGTTTATGTATTACCTTATTATTATTTCCTTAATAGGTAAATCGCTTTTATTCAGCTGCCTGATAACATTTCGTATTAAAAGCACATCGCAATTGCCGAAGTCAACATGAATAAGCACGGAATTACCGCTCGGCTGTATTTCTTCACTGTCCTCAATAAGCTGAACAAAGTGTATGTTGCAATCGGTATCCTCATTTCGCCTGTTGTAATTATGCGCCCATCTTTCAATCACCGAAAGAACCCTCTCAGCCGTTGCGTTGTCGGGTTGGGCTTCAAAGCACACTTCATATATAACATCGGGGAAATCGCACTCGCCCAACCTACACGGAAAACGAAAATTATCAAAGCTTTTAAAAAATCTTTCCGCCGCGCGGCGTGACTGTTCCTCAAACTCCGCCTCCGACGGAATAATAAAGCTATCGCTGATTTTAAAGGTCGGCGAATATTTTAATATATTCTCCAATGGATTTATCCAAAAGTAACGGCCGTCCGCTCCGTCTGCAATCATATTTTCCGAGAAAAAGTCAATCGTATAGCTGGCGACGCATACATTTCGCGGCGGCTGAAGAACATATAATGTTATATTCCGATTACCTGACAGAAGAATATGCTCGTCTGTTGCCGACGGATTTTTAATGCCGCACATCATTACATTAACCGTATACTCCCCCGTTAGGTGTTTGTGCTTTTTAAGATCCGCCTTTATAATGTCCGAAAATTCGTTGTTTAATGCCGTTAAATACGAATTGTGAAATTTAGCGCCCTGATCGCTCGGTTTAAAATAAAAAATATAATCTTCCTTCATTTTATAACCTTTTTTTGCAAATAATTATAATTTCCGCCGCCGTTATCAGATAATAAGGTATAGAAAATGTTTTTATTATAAACATATTTCCTGTTATAGCATATAGCTTGGCTGTAAAGGCACGCGGCGGTATTAAAACAAATAAAATTGCGGTGACAATCAAAAACACTGTTGCCGTTATATAAAGCGGCATACCGCATGATTTTTTAAAGGCTACAGCAGTAACCAATGCAACTGTGGCAAACCCTATAATAACAAACATCACCATAAAAAACATAATCGGGCTTTTTCTTGAAACAAAAAATACAATTGGCAATTCAGCTCCGCCGATTATGCCTATCGAACCGTTAATTTCGGAAATATTCATGGATAAAGAGATACTGCCAAAAAGCAAATACGACAAAGCCAATATCATAACATCATAAATTACAGCAAAAATTCTTTTCATTCTATTTCCGTCCGTTTATTTTTTCTAAGACCAAATCAATACACCAAAAGATAAAGCATAGCAAAACCGCTGCTTGCAGGCAAAGCAAAAACAAATTAAAATTTGAGCCTTTGCCGGGTTCTGCCTGAAGTACCGCTGCAAGGTAGGTATTAGCCGGATAAGCGAAAACCCGTTTAATACGGAAAAACATACATGCTGTGGTAAGCACCGAAACAACGGCATAAAACACGGCGTTTATGTATTTTATATGATATTTTCTATTTATCAACCGCTTGGCTGTATATAAGGCGGCACAACATAAAAGCGCAATTAAAGCGGGAAACAAAAATGTGTTAAAAAGCGCTTTTTTAAAAACGGCGTCCTTAAAAAACAGGCGGTAATAATTTGTTGTGCCCAAAAACTTAGGAGTGCTGTTTTTAACCGATATCGCAGTAAATATTATACTGAACCAAATATAAACGGTGGGTATAATAAACCATAAAAGCTGTTTTGCCTTTTTCACTTAAAATCATCCTTTCGTTTTTGCACGGTATTTTTGCGAAATTCCGCCGGGGTGGTGCCTGTATGTGATTTAAAAACACGGCTGAAATGCTGTACGGTCTTAAAGCCTGTCATATTTGCAATATCTTTTATGGGCACGCTTGTAAATTCAAGCTGTTTTTCGGCAACGGTTACACGGTATTTCATAAGGTACTCTATTGCCGTACAGCCGAGTTCTTCTTTCATAAGTGCGGTTAGGGTGGTATGGTTTATTCCCGCATTGGCCGATATGTCGGAAAGGATTATATTATCGCCGTAATGCCCCTCTATATAAAGCACAGCGTCGCGCAGCTTTGCGTTTTTGATAATGGGTATATTGTCGGATTTTTGGTGAGTCACACCGTACCCAATCAGCCCGTACATACGCTCTAAAGCAATAATTATTTCCATAAAATACGAGCGCCCTCGGCAGGACCAATACCAATCCCGCTGATTTTGAAGTTCCTCTTGCATATCCCTTGCCGCCTGCGTGATTTTATCCAACTGCGCCTCGGCTATGGATACAACATAAGCCTTATCGGTAAACGGCTTTAACAAAAACAAATCGTGCGTTGAGGCAATATCACCGTAATCTTTTTTACGCAGCATCTCAAAGGACATATTAACATTTAAAAATTCGGGATGAAAGTAAATACAGGTATACCGAGCTTTTTGCTTTGAAATAAGAACAGGGTTTTGCGTTTCGTCAAAGCAGATAAACGCAGGCGCTACGGCGCAAAACTGTTCGTTTTCCACCTTGAATTCCAGCTTACCGGCAGTCAGAATAATCAGCAAAAAGCATTTGCTTTTTATATCAATATTTTGAAGGCAGTCATTTTGGACGCATTCGATTTTTGCAACCTTGCCTTCGCCGTATTTTCTGCCTACTGTTATGTGTTGCATACTTTTCCCACCTTACCGAAATCATTTTAACATAATACGGCAGACTGCACAACAGTTAAATTTTATCTGATTTACAATATTTTTTATCTGATTTTAAATATCGGTATTTGATTATTGTCATAATCAAAACAATATGTTATAATTTATCCGTAAACGGGGACGGCTCCCATAACAAAAAACGGCTTTACATCATTTACACAGGGGATGATACCAATAGAAAAAAACATTATTGTAGTAGATGAAAAAGGAAAAGAATACGAGGCAACCTACCCTAAAAGGGCGAAGGGTCTTGTTAAAAACGGCAGGGCGCATTATTTAGAAGAAAACAAAATATGCTTGTTGCGCCCACCGAATTTAAAATCAGAGGATAACGATATGTCAAACACAAAAGCTAAAGATAAATTAACAATCAAATATGTTCTTGACAGAACAGAACAGATTATAAATGATACACAATATATTCACAGTGCGTTAGAGCAACTTGCCTTAATGCCGAAATCCGATCCCGGCGATATTGCAGGTCAGGAAAAAGCAAAAGCCATCGGCGAGATTGTTCGGTGCAGAGAAGCAACAAACCAACAGGCGCTGAAGTTTTATGAAAAAATGTATGATGATTTAACCGATAAGAAAACCTTAAAGGATAAGGCTCTTGCAGCACTTGAAAAATGTTCAGGTAATGATGACCAGATGGAAAAATTATCCGGTATAATGACCGAAATCGGTTTTTTAGAAGAATAGTATTAAGAAGTTTTTGCCGATAAAAATGGATTAAAAAACAAAGAGCAGATAAAACACACAGGGGGGCAGAGAGTGAAACTCTCTGCCCCCCTGTGCTATGATGTTAAGTTAAGTCGCTCATAAAAATCAAAAATCCGAACGCGTCACCGTTGATGACAATGTTCGGATAATTTGACTTTGGCTGTTGCGAACCATTATGATGTCAATGTGTTTTCGTTTTTAATGAAATTTCGCTGCCGCGATATGATATACGGCAAGCCGTATGATATGCTTGCTGCGCAAGCATGATATAATATCCGTTCCGTCATATGCCGCAGTCATATATCATCGCACAAAAGTGCGATATCATATCGAAGATATATCACCCGTTCCGTCAGGAACGGATATCATTGAAAAGACCCTCTTTTGTCTACTCGACAAAAGAGGGTCTTTTCAATGTCTGTGGGCTACAAAAAAGATATTTTTGCCGTTTTTGCGTATGAATTCGAACTTTCACAAATACTTAATCTGTAATCTTATCTTTTTTCACTGCTTCTACTATTGCTGATGCTTCGCTAAGCCTAAGATCCCAATACTTTTGTAGCATAGCTATGATTTTATCAGAGGGAATCCCGCATTCAATCATTGCATCTACTGCTCTACTAAATCCCCAAACTCTTTCTTCAAACACAGCATCATCAATTACTTGATTTCCCGCATCACGCACGGTTTGTAATAGTTCAACTCCGAGTTTAGAGACCATATTTTTAAAATTTTGGTTCATAGCTTATTTCCTCTTCTTTATTTATCGTATTCCAAAAATAGCTCGCTGATTTGTGGGCATTTCCCACAAATTATATGTACCCCATTTCTTGACAGTGGTCTGATACCGCTTTTTTGAAGTTCTTAAGTTTTGTCTGATATCCTCTATGTGCTGTAATCAAACTACTTACACTCATTTCGTTGCAAACCAGTAACTCATTTACGGAAAGTTTAAAGGACTGGATCATTTGCTCAGAAATGACATCTTTAGGGTTGTCGTATCCATCATATTCGCCTTGGCAAAAACTCAGCAACACCTCTGAAAACCATTTGCGGATAGGCTTGTCCATGCATCTGTGAATACATGACATAGATGCAAGAACACTATTAGCCTTAGCATCAAATCCATCTTCTGTCAATATCTCGAACTTTCCGGATGCATGTGCCATCTCATTTCTCGTATCAACCAACTCGCCAACAGCAGAAATCTGAGAGCGATCCAATCCGATAATTTTGAACAGCTTTGCAATGTCTTTTTCTGGAATCAAGCTATATGCAAATATTGAATCTGCATCTTCGATTTTTAAGTCTCTTTCCCGCCCATTGTACGGTCGGGCAAATACGATAGCGTCCTTGTAGCGCTCTGGCTCAATTTGTCCTATTTTCCACGCCGTACAGTAAATGTAGGTCATATAAAGGAGATGGAGCCCAAAGTATGCAAACTGGTATTGTCCATATTTATAGTTTACTGCAATGAGATTGGTAATGTTCTGGATGTAGTTGTTTACATCCTCTTCATCGGCAGGATCAATAGGAAGATAGTTCAATATTTCTTGCAGATATGGTACCTCGGTATAATCAACTACATCAGACACTTTACTCACCCCAGACTTCCTTTATACGGGTTTCAATTTTTGCGGTGAAAACTTTTATGAGCTGCTTAGATGGCTCAATTAGAGATTGTTCATAACTTATCTGGTCAAGTATTTTCTTCTGTTCCTCAAGAGGTGGAACGGGAATGCGATACTGTTTGACATAGTTAATGTCAACACGCTGTTGGCCAGCAGTGCCAGTCATAAATGCCCTTCCACCCTCTATAAACTCAGGCGTGTTAATATGATAGAAAATCCACTCAGGGTACACAAGAGAAGTGTTAGCTCGAATTACGATATACTCAGTTGAGCCGAAGCCGATACCATTTGTCAGATTCCGGGCAATTCCAGCTTTACCGTTTTCAAAGCAAGGAGTAATCTTTGCGAGAAGAATATCATTATCTCTAAAATAGGTAAAACCAGAGCGAACGTCAGCAAGCTTGCGATTTTCCTTAGGGTCAAAATGAGCATTGTACGCATTAATATTAACCATGGGGACAAATGACACATCTGTATCATCCGGAAGCTCTCTAACATCGTCTTTTGAGGGTTTAAAAATTGCAATCTCATCTAATGCTTTGAAAACTTCAGACTGGCATACGATTTTCGGCACATAACTTGACACAACCACTTGCGCTCCATATATAACACGACGATATCCCTCAAGTTCATCAACAATCAGTCGTTGTACTTCTACGGGCGGGAGTGGTATTTTTATCGAATTTATCGTACTGCTTACGTTGTTGATGTTTGCCCCCTGTGTCAAGAGTTTAATGTCTTCTCTATATTCGGGAGATGCTAACAAATAGTAATAAAGGTATTGGGGCAGACATTTTTGAGAATTTGTTCGAATGATTCCCATAAAGCCGCCAGCGTAATAATTTGTATCTTTATTAATGAACGCAACTTTACCGATGTGTTCCTTGCTACCGCTGGACATGCAAATAAAAATGTCATTCTTTTTGAGCCGTTTATCTTCTGCTAATGTTACGGTGTCATCCACATAGATTTTTTTTGTGACAACCAACTCACCAGACAAAGTGATATTGTCAGCAGGAAGAATAATGTTGTTCGTCCTAAATGTCGTTTGCTGAGACTTCTGATAATTTACGCCTCTTGTAAGTGTTGCAATTTCAGAGAAAAAAGATATGTCATATTTGGATGTGCTATTCCTGTCTCTGTATCTGCTTCCAACTAGAATATAAGAATTGTTACGAACTTTATCAAGCGGGACTACTTCAAAACCCACCTTCATCATATCGGATGCCTGTTCTTCGTCTAACTTCCGATATTCCTCGTATTTTGCTAGATCACTGGGGGTTTCTAACTTGCGACGATGATTATCTAGAGTATAGCCGTCGCTCTTTACATCAAAATACCAGAAGCTCTTTTTCTTTTCAGACGCTTTAATCTTTTTATTTACTTTGGTCGCATAAATAATATCGGTCTTCACGCCAGTATAAGGAAGAAACACACCTTGCGGCAGAGAGATGATACTCTGAAGCTGACAATGCTCTAGTAAGTACTCGCGTGTTTTTGCAAGATCTTTGCGAAATAGGAATCCTTCTGGAACAACAAGAGCCATGCGCCCATTCTCGGCAGCACTATTGATTGCCTTCATGCAATGCTGTACACAGATGCTATCACCATTTGTGCTAGGGAGATCATATAGATTTCCGTGTTTCGTTTTCTGTGAATACGGCATATTTGCGAGGACAATGTCAAATCCTCTGTGATACAAAACTCCATTCTCCATATAGGTTTCAGTTCCATCAATGGGATTGGCTAAACTGTCAAGCATTTTGATATTGCTATGTCCATCACCAGCCAAGATCATATTCATTTTAGTGATGCGGGCTGTATTGGTGATTTCGTTTCCGTATACTGTGGACTCTCGCAAGGTTTTCATATTAGCCTCGGTTCGTGCCATATTGTTATGGATATACCGGAAACTCTCAATAAGGAAACCGCCGGTGCCGCAGAACGGGTCATATATCTTCTCGCCAATCTGTGGGTTGACCAAGCGCACCATTGTTTTTACGATATGACGAGGCGTGAAGTATTCGCCTAAATCATTCTTCGTGGAAGTGGAAGCTTTCAAGAAATATTCAAAAGCATCGCCTTTAACATCACTATCTACGTCGGTAAGCATAAGAGGATCAAGTTTATCCATAATTTCTTTCAGGATACTTGCATCTCTAATCTGCAGCGGGGTGAAAATGTCCGTATCATAGAGCGCATTCAGTTTGTCATATACGGTTTTGTTTATATACTCAATACGGGTGGAAATAGGGATCTGCTTAATACTATCCCAACTACAAGCAACATCAAATTTAGTTGGGATACCACTTTCTCGCTTAATCTGTTCGCTTTCGCTGATAAGCTTTAAGAACAGAATGTTTGCGAATTCTCCGAAACGCTCAATACCGGCACGCAGACCTTCCCCACGAAGCATATTATTTGCTTCATCAAAAATTCGAATAAGTTCTTTGCGGTCATACTGAACTTTAGGGCTTACGGTATTTACTTCATAGGACGTCAAATAGCGCAAAGCAAGTGCTTCGCGGATAAATTCGTCTATTTCCTCGCCATTGAGAATGGGAGGTCTATTTGCCACAGTATGAAATGCTTTGCAGAAAACGCCGTCAGTAGCAAATACAAGAGGGGCCTCAATAGCTTTTGCATACTGGATGCCTTGTTCCAATGCTGAATCCAGTCGAACACCTTTCTTTTTTGCTTCAATAACAATCAAGGGCTTATCGCTATCCTTCGAGTACAAAACATAGTCCGGACGCTTTCCGCCGAGCTTCTTTTTTTCTGCTTCAGAACGAGGTTGTTCGTAATAAACATTCTGCTCTTTACCGCTTAATTTCCAACCGAGGTTTTCAAGGCTACGGTCGATGAGCACACGGGTTTCTGCTTCTAATGACATTGTATTTGTATTCATTACGCACCCTCCTTGTTACCCATTTTTCTAAGTTCGGTATTTGCTTTACCTGTGAGTGAATATTTTCCTCGGCTGCTGAGTTGAACAATATAACCATTCGTTTTCAATTCACCAATAATTGTATTTACTTTAGTTTTTGTAAAATGCAATATATCAGCAATTTCTTGTTGTGATAACTTGACAATTTGCTCATTATTAACGGGAATCTGCCGATTTGCCATACATTCTAAAACTCTGTATTTATCATTTACAAAGAATCCAGACATTGCAAATACCTCCCAAAATACTTCGGTCTTAAAATTATACCATATCAGTCCAAAAACGTCAATATATCAGTCTCGATTTGTGGAGAAATGTAAGTTTCTTGTGCTATAATCATCCGCAAAGGAGTTGATAAAATGAGAACTTACACGCAAAAAGAAAAACAAGCGGTCATTGACCGTGTTATATCCGGTGAGCCGTCTGCGCATATCCTCGCCGACACCGATATACCCAAGAGCACCTTTTACAGTTGGTTACGCATTTATCGAGAGGAACAAAACGCTGCCAATAAGAGAACGGTGGACATCCGCAATTTTCATTTGCTTGAAAACAAAGTTGCACGTTTGGAGAGTATCGTTGAAATTCTCAAATCTGCAACCTGCACGCCGAAATCACCATTGAGGCAACGGCTATATGCTGCTGAACAACTTTACGGCAAATATAACGTGCACGTGATCTGCGATGCGTTTGACATTCCCCGAGGAACGTTTTACAACCACGTTCTCCGCAATAAGAAAGACAACACGTGGTATGCGAAACGCCGTGAAGAACTACGGCTTCGCATACAGGAGATCTACGACGAAAGCAATCAGATTTTTGGTGCTGCCAAAATTGCGGCAGTTATGAAAAGTGAAGGATTCAAAGTCAGTAACGAAATGGTGCGCACGCTTATGCGTGATATGGGGTTAGTCAGCATTCGTCAGTCGGCGAAGAAATTATACGAGGACGAAGGCCGCAAATACAAAAACCACCTTAACCAAGAGTTTGACACGTGCAAACCGAACGAAGTGTGGGTTAGTGATGTTACCTATTTTAAGTACGGCGAAAACGCTTATTATATTTGCGTGATTATCGACCTGTTCTCCCGTATGGTCGTGGGTTATAAAATTGGAAAGACCAACAGCACGCAGCTTGTAAAATCGACTTTTCAGATCGCTTATAAAGCACGCCAACCGGATTCAAGTTTGATCTTCCACACCGATCGTGGCGGTAACTACCGTTCCAAAGCGATGAACGACTATATGCGGTCACTGCACATCACGCACTCTTTTTCGCGTGCGCACGTGCCGTATGACAATTCTGTAATGGAATCGTTCTTTGCTTCTTTGAAGCGCGAGGAATTGTATCGGACGAAGTATCGTTCGGAGGCAGACTTCCGAAGTGCGGTGGACAAGTACATAGTTTTTTACAATACCAAGCGACCACACAAGAAGCTGCAATACAAGACTCCCGAACAGAAGGAAGAGGAATATGCCTTGAAGGACGCGGGTTTATAATACACGTGCAGACAGACTGATAGGTTCGAAAAGGTTTGATTTTTAATCTTCTAATTGCCGAATTTCAGTTTTTCTGTTTTTAGTCCAGCTGGCAAAAAGAAAATGCGACCTCG
>ENA-OUQG01000111-OUQG01000111.1-human-gut-metagenome-genome-assembly--contig:-NODE-111-length-57221-cov-10.397929_pt1 | contig 57221 bp, 39 predicted proteins | sample MGYA00237943_ERZ548823 | MGnify/ENA primary metagenome ERZ548823 (study PRJEB26490, sample SAMN05194731) | human gut metagenome | biome: terrestrial biome; feature: human-associated habitat; material... | reverse complement strand
CGTTTTCAAAAAACGCAAAACGCCATTCGCCGTTAAGCATTATTTGCTTACAGCCACTGTCCGGTATATACCAGCTTCTGCATTTAAGTCTGTTCTCGCTTGTTTTCCGCGGATTTTCGTAGGGACGCATACTACACCTCTATAAATTATTCTCCTGAGCCTTTCTTTTAAGCTCGTTTAATATTTGCGGATAAAGCTGACAGGACATTCCGCCGTCAACCGTGATTTCTGTACCCGTCACATTCTTTGAAAGGTCGGTTCCGAGATAAAACGCCGCGTTCGCTATATCCTCAAAATCGGATATATCTCCTATCGGAGTAAGCGTTCCGTTCACTATTTGTTTACTGCCCATTTCAACCCAACGGGCGGTTTTAATAGTTCCCGGCAGCACAACATTCGAGCGAATACCGTAAGGCCCCAAATCTATGGCAAAAGCTTTAGACATTGCGTTTATACCGCCCTTTGAAGCTGAATATGCGCTTCTGTTAGGTATTGCGCGGTACGCCGTATTTGAACTGAAAAATACTATCGCACCCTTGTGATGCTCCTTCATTCTTAATGCCGCCTGGCGCACTATTGTAAAATTCCACACAAGGTTGGTTTCAAACACACGCTGAAACTCTTCAACCGGCACCGTAAAGAAATCCATACCCTTTGCAGGATCTGTCCCAAATCCCATATCGGCGGAATTTAAAACCACCGTTTCAACAAAGCAGTCGCATTTATCAATATCGTTAAATATATCTATAACCGCCTGCTCGTTTCTTATATCAAGTCCGTAGCCCTTTGCGAATACGCCGTACTTATCGGATATTTTTTTTGCAGCTTCCTCCGCCTTTTCCGCTTTGCGGCTTGTAATAAACACCGCATAACCGTTTTGCGCAAATTTTTCAGCGGTAGTAAAGCCCGTCCCCACCGTTCCGCCTGTTACAAACATTGCTTTTTTCATTTTTATTACCTCTTATTATAAATTATAATTATTTGTAAATCCTATATAATCAAGCCAATTTAAAAGTAAGGCTTTCCACTGTGCGACATGGGGAAAATCATTGGCTAATGCAAGACCGTGTCTGCCGTCAGGGAAAATATGCATCTCAACAGAGACACCGTTAACCTTCAGGTGTTCGGCATATCTGATGCTGTTTATAACATTCACACCGTTATCTGCCGCTGTGTGCCAAATAAATGCCGGCGGCGTATCATCCCGTATAAGAATACAAGGGTCGACACTCCTTGATAAGTTATCAAAATTATCTCCCAACAGGTTTTTATAGCTGACACTGTGTGAGATTTCCTTGAATTCGGGATTGCATATCACAGGATAACATAGAATTTGAGCATTAGGCATATAGTTTTCTACAGATACGGCATCATTTATCTCACTTGCAGGATTATCACTGCTCGTTGAAAGCAGCGCTGCCAAATGTCCGCCTGCCGAAGAACCTATAACAGCTATTTTGTCTTTATCTATACCGTATCTTTCGGCATTTGCGCGCACATACTGTACCGCCCGTCTTGCATCGCTTAACTGTTCGGGATATTTATGAGTCTTAACTCTGTAATCAACTGAAAATGATACTATACCGTTTTCAGCAAAAAAACAGGCATAATCCTTGCCCTCATATCCGCACAAAGCGGCATAAGCTCCTCCCGAAAACTCCGTAATCACCCTCGGTCAAGCTGTCGCCTATACATGAGATATTACCAAATAAATCGCCCCTTTTAAAAATAGAATTCCGTTTTTGCCGGACGGATATCAGTTAGCGTTCCGTCATAGTGCCTTAAGGTATGCGGTTTATAAGGATGCTTTAAGCATTCTTCCTCGTTTATTTCAATTCCGAGACCCGGTTTGTCGGGTATCGTTATATATCCGTCCTTATATTTAAGGCTTTCGTTCGTTATATCCTTTCGCCATTCCACATCGCTGTACATTATTTCAAGTATACAGAAGTTCGGCGTATTTGCGGCAAGCTGTAAGGTAGCCGCATTTGCAACAGGACCCGACGGATTATGCGGCGCAAAGGGTATATATCTGCATTCCGCCTCTGCCGCTATCTTTTTAAGCTCCATTATTCCGCCTGCGTGGGAAATATCGGGTTGTATGTAGTCAGCAGGCATTATATCGAAGAAACGGCGGTAATCCCAACGGGTGTAAAGTCGTTCTCCTGCCGAAATCGCAACCGGAGATTTATCTCTTACCGCTTTTAAGGCTTCAAGGCTGTCGGGCGGCGTCGGTTCCTCAAAGAACATCGGCTTGAACTGCTCAAGCTCTTTTGCGATTTTTATTCCCGTCGGAATATTAAATCTTCCGTGACCTTCTATAAGCAGATCCACGCTGTTGCCGACCGCCTCACGGACTGCCGCCACACAGCGGAGAGCCTTATCCAAAGCGGCGTTTGAGATATCAAGGTATGATTTACCGAACGGGTCCCACTTCATAGCGGTAACGCCGCGTTTAACAGCCTCTTTCGCCTTTGCGGCAAATTCCTCGGGTTCTTTAGCGCCCGCAAACCAGCCGTTTACATAAATGCGTACCTTATCGTTTATTTTTCCGCCCAAAAGCTGATAAACAGGAACATTAAGGCTTTTACCCAGAATATCCCACAATGCCATTTCTACCGCCGACAGCGCAGACATCAAAACCGGTCCGCCGCGCCAATATGCGTCACGGTAGATATTATGAAAATGCTGTTCTACATCAAGCGGATTTTTACCCACTAGGTACTCCTTGATATGCTCAAGAGCGCCCAAAAAGGCTTTTTCTTTGTATTCAAGAGTCCCCTCGCCTATGCCGGTTATGCCCTCGTCTGTATAAATTTTTACAAACACAAAGTTTGTTCTGAAGCAATCTACCACAAACGGTTTTATATCTGTTACTTTCATAAGTCTTTCCTTTCTATCTGTGCTTATCTAAAAGCCATTTGTATATGGTTTTATCAGTAAAAGTTCTTGTCCAGACATCGTGACCCAAATCGCTGTACAAAACCAATTTGGCATTGCCGCCGGCTTCATTGATCTTTTCTGTCATGATAACGCTTTCCCGTGATAAAACGGTCGTGTCCTGTTCGCCGTGTACTGCAATAACAGGTATTTTGATACGAGGCGCGTCAAAGTACATTCCGCCACCGCAGCAAATAACCGCCGCAGCAAATAGGTCCGGTCTTGCTATAAGCAAATTCCAGCTTGTGTATCCGCCCATACTTGAGCCGCACAAATATATTCTGCTTTTATCGGCATAATTGCTGTATATAATATTGCATATAAATTTTTGCAGTCTTTCAAACGCGATAATCCAGTTATGCTCATTACAAGCAGGAGCTACGATTATGAACGGCATATCCTCGTTCATTCTCTCCCGTCTTACAGGACAAACTGTTGCAAGCCTTTCGACTCCCTTGCCTACATTGCCCATTCCGTGAAGATAAATAAGAACCGGATATTTCTTCTCTTTTTCATAACCTTTCGGATAATCTATTAAATAATCAAAGTCGTCTGCGTTCTTTACAATTTGCCACAAAATTACTCTCCTACCGATATTTCCTTATAAATTTCCGGTATCACCTTGTTTTTAAAGTTGAATTCCCCGGCATTTATACTGTCAAACATCCCGAAATGTACCGGCACGGCTGTTTTTGCCTTTATTTCCCTTGCAAACTGTGCGGCGTCCGTCATATTCATATTATTGCCCACACCGTTTATCGGCAGAAAGACTACATCGATAGGTACATTTATATCTTTTATAACCTTTTTGTTATAAAGCGTATCACCTGTTATGTAATAGTTTTTTCCGTCGTATGAAATAATAACGCCCACTGCCTTGTCGTCGCTGTGTTCGGCGTGAATCGCTTCAAATCTTATACCCTTTTCAGTCCATACAGTACCGCGGTTAAACATTATATAATTGTTGTCTCCGCCGAATTTGCAAACTGTTTGCCATGCGTTGCCTGAGGCTAAAACGCATATTCCATTATGTCTTGAAAACAGTTTTTTAAGCGTTTCGGGATCGGTATGGTCAAGGTGATTATGTGTTAAAACAAGTATATCGGGCTTTATGTCAAAGAAGCTTTCATCTATCGGCTGACGGCGGTAATTTTTAGGTTCGAGCCTTTCCACGCTGTTTGACAAATACGGGTCAACCATAACCCTTACGCCGTCAAGATCAAACAAAAGTCCCGCTTGACCGAGCAATATTACCTTCATTCTTTTTCGCCGCCGATCAATACAATGTCTCCCAAGGCAAGATCTTCGGTGGGATTATACCACCCATCGTGATATTCAAATTTTTCGTCGGGGAAATTAACAATCATAATTTTCAAAATGTGCTCACCCTCGGGCAAACTGATTTTTCCGCTTACATCATACCATTTTTCTTTATCAACAGCATTATCACACGGTATTTTTGTAAGCAATTCATCATCAATGCTTAACCAAAGCTTCGATTCGGGCATATCGGTTTTTACTCTTGTTTTAAACTTGTATTCGCCCGACTTTTCAACATTGAGTCCGTAAAGTATATATGTCGGATATTGCCTTTGGTCCTTAGCAAGCATATAGAAATAACTGCTTTTATCATCATTCACTCCGACTGACACGCGGGTAGTTGAAACGCCGAGGGTTTCCGTAACCTTTATAATGTTTTCCCCCGCTCCCGATAAGTTGTGATATATGCCGAAATTCTTACTTTTGAACCTATTGGTTTTCATAACAGCGTCTATAACGCATACAGCGTTATTCTCAAGCTCAGCGCGTGTAAGGACGCCTTCCTTATACTTTTCAAGCGCAAGCTCCGCCTCTTCAGGGTATCCGAAAGGCATTTTAATATTATTGCCTGCCTTTATTTCCTCCCACAAACGGCTTGTGTTGCGCCAGTCGGTCATAACAGCTCCCTTAAAGCCCCATTCACCGCGTAGTACATTCGTTAAAAGCGCCTTATCAGTACTGCATTTATTGCCGTTGACAAGATTATAAGAACTCATTACAAAGGCAGGCTCCGCCTTTGTAACAACCATTTTAAAACCGCGAAGATATATTTCCCTGATGGCACGCTCTGATATGCGGCTGTCATTATTCAATCTGTCTCTTTCACAGTTATTTGCGAAGAAATGCTTTACCGTAGCCAACAGCCCCTGCGACTGTATGCCCTTAACCTCGGCTATTGCGGTACATCCCGATACAAACGGATCCTCGGAATAGTATTCAAAATTTCTGCCGCAAAGAGGGTTGCGCTGAATGTTAAGTCCCGGTGCCAACAGTATATCCACTCCGGTTTGTATTCCCTCATATCCCATTGCTTTTCCTATATCAAACTGTATATCCTTATCCCATGTCGATGCCATAAGCGTAGGACAGGGAAATGCGGTGGTGGGTACAGATTTTCTCAGTCCCGCAGGTCCGTCGGCTGTCTGCGGATTGGGTATGCCGTACTTTTTAAGATTACCGATAGAAGCCGTTCCCTTTGCAAAATCAGGAAATTGACCCTCTGCCAAATGCAATAGCTCCTCTGCGCTCATCTGTCTTACAAAATCACGCATACTGTTCTTGCCGTTATACACATCATACAATGTAATGCCTTTATCTATGCCTGCATCAGAGCAATCGTGTGCCGAACTTTTGTAATCAAATTTTCTGCCCGGGGCAAACTGTATGCTTAACTGTTCGGTAACGAAAGTTTTATTGTTTTTGTATTTACCGCACAAGCTTAAATTTCTGACGCTGTTACCGAAATATACACTGTACTCGCCTTCTTCAAGCACCCATGCCGCCTGAAAACCTGTTTCGCCGTTTTCGTCAAAGCTTGCCATATCTGCAGTCTTATAGCTTAGCTCCATGGTTTGTTCTTCACCCGGCATAAGCTCCTTTGTTTTCGCAAATGCTCTAAGCTCTAACGCAGGTTTTTTTAATTTGCCGTCGGGCGAGGAAGAATAAATCTGAACCACTTCTTTGCCTTTTAAGTTGCCCGTATTTTTAACTCTTACAGATATTTCTATATTATCATCATTCGCTTTAAATCCGCAAAGCTTAAAACCGAATGTTGTGTAAGAAAGACCGAACCCGAACGGATACAGAACCTTATCCTTCGCAAATGTCTCAAAATACCTGTAGCCTACAAATATATCTTCCTTATACTCTGAAACATTTTGCGAGATATTATAATACTTTGCGGACGGATAATCATCATAATCCTTTGCTATTGTGGAAGTAAGCTTGCCGCTCGGTGTAACATCTCCGCACAACATATCCGCTATGGCATTTCCGCACTCCATACCCGGAAGATAAGTAAGAAGCACCGATTTAATTTTTGAATAATTATCAAGATACGATATATTAACGGTCGAAGCAATATTAAGTATTACAACAACACTCTTTATTTTCGATTTTTCAATATTATCAAAAAGCTCTTTTTCTGTTTCACTAGGCTCATAAAAACCTATTTCGTTTTTTTGTCTTGCCATCATCTCGGGCGGAACATGAATTTCGCCGTTCGGTTTATCAATCCCGTCGTTTACCGAACGCCTGTTGCCGTCCAAAAACCTGTCCATACCTTCAAATGCATGGCGCTTTATAACTACGATTACCTTATCGGCTTCTTCGGCAATAAGGTTCAATTCTTCTATGCTGTAACTGTTTTTCTGTTTTGCAATTTCAAATGATTTATGTGCAATTTTGATTTTGCCGCACTTTTCTTTTTCTGTTAATCCGTCTTTAAGAGAGCGAACATACAGTGAAACTACATCTGCGGAGCCCCCGCCGCCTTTTATAAGGTTAAGTGCGTTGTCGCCTATAATACCTATTTTGTCATTTTTTCCGAACGGTAATGTTCCATTTTGATTTTTAAGTAATATAAAGCCCTCAGCAGCCGCTTTTCTTGAAATTTTATAATTGTCTGTAAAGTCAAACATATAATCACCTGTAAATAGTTTTGCTTAGAGTGACAGGTCTTGAATCTGTCACTTTAACCAAATGAAGGAGATGAAAACATATTCATCTCCTTCATCGTTTCATTTTATCATAATCAAACTGTTTTAAAAAGACAAATGTTATATTATATAAACACTATTTCTTTTTAACAAAGCCCGAAGGCAAACTCGAAAGTATAGATTCATTTTTTTGCGGTTTTGAGTCTGTTTTTGAAGAATCCGACGGGCTGTCATCCTTTTTATCAGGAGAAGAAGTATCAGCCCGTGAGCTTTCGCTTACAGATGAACCGCTTGAAGAATGGTTATCTTTCTCCGAGCCAGAGCCGGAACCCGAATCTGAAGAACCGCCGTCATACCATGCATCGGGAACAGTAATTTCAAGTTTTGAAGAACCGGAGCTCGTTGTTACAGAACTGCTACCGGCTGTCTTCGAAGAGCTCGAAGCCTTTGCAGGCTTTTTAACCGAAGATTGCGAACTCTCTGTGTTTGAAGCAGGTGTTTCCGAAACAACACTCTCTTCGGAAGATACCGCACTGCTCGGTTTTGAAATCTCATAACCGCCGTCCGGAATCCTGTCTTTATTCTTTTTGCCGCAACCCGACGCCGTTAAAACTAACAGCACCGCAGCTGCGACCAGAATTTGTTTTAAATGGTTCATATTTTTACCAACCGGTTTTCTCTTCACCAGAAGTAGTCGGTTCTCCATTAAAGTCAGGGTAATTTAATTCACCACTTGTATAAACAACATCCGCAACAAATTTGATGAGTTCAATTTGAGGTTTTACAAATTCTTTCATTTCTTATCCCTCCACTGAAGTAGTCTCTGTATTGCCATATACATAATAGGTAACGCCGTCAAGTTCATAGCTTACAAACGGTCTGGCAACATATACTGTGCCCGCATATCTTTCGCTGACCTTGCCATCAGTTACATCTCTGCATTTAAGCACTCCGTACAACGCATCGTTGAGAGCATCCGTACTATCGATGATTGATGTTTCAATCTTTAATGCGCTGGTATCTTCATCAGTCACACAGCTTACATCGAGTGTTTTATCACCAAGAAGCGTCTGTGTCCAGATTATGAAGCCCTCTTTGAAATTTGAAGCACCGGAATTCTTAGCGAAGTTTGCTTTTATATCAGCAAATCCTGTTCCAAAAACATTTGTACCCACAGCATAACCGGTATTAGCCGTTGTGCTTTCATAAACTTCCGTTTTCTTCGGAGTTATTGCTTTTGCGTAATATGTATCTGCGCTTGTTGCGGAGAATACCGCATCTGTTACCGGTTTTGTTAATTCGGCATCACTGTAAAGCGCTGTTAATTCAACGGTATTGCCATTTGTCGAAACAGTGGGTATATTGTCCGCTTCGCAAGTGCCGAAGCCTTCTCTGTATTCTTTATCACAAGCCGGAGCACCGTAAACCGTTTCGTTCGCGCCGTCCTTAACTATATTAGCCGAGGCAACACGGTCTACAACAAAATCATCAAGATACAAATTAAACGCCGTGGCAGCCTTAATTGTACTGGTGCCGACCTTATAAGGAATAAATGCTACCATCATAGAATCCATCCAAGTACCGCCCCAAGTACTTCCCTGGCTCATGTTTGCGACAAATTCAAATTCCGCAGTCTTCCACTCAGTGGTGTTCTGTAATGCCAATGCGGTCTCCCCGTCTTGCAGTTTGAATCTGGCACCGCCGTCATTCCAACCGCATACACCTGTGGCACTGGCTCCCACTTTAACCTTTACTTCGGTATTATACTCGCCTGTTGTTGTATTTTTATCCCAGTTTTGGAACTTATACCTGAAAGTCATTCTGTAGCGAACACCGTCTTCAAGCTTATATATTGCATCATCAGCTGTTATATTATTTCCGCTTTTTAAGTCTCCTGCCTTACCTGTAGGATTAAGAATGAATGTATAAAGACCGTTCGCCGGATTCGTGTCATTGCATACCTTACTGTTTGTTATTGTATAAATGTACTTGTTGCCGCTATCTTCGCCGATTTGCCATATAGTTTTGGAAGTTTCAGTTCCTGATGTTATATTTTTGGCAGGGTTAGTATTATTGGCCTTCCCGACTGTATCATCATTTATTACATAATCACTAAAATCAACTTTCATATGCTGGGGTGTAAAAGAACCGCTCGCTGCGGTAGTAGGTAATGCTGTGAGTGCGCCGACCGCGGAGACAATAAGTGCTGCCGAAAGCAACACGCCTGTGAATTTTTTTAACATTTTTTATTACTCCTCTTTTCATAAATTTTTTGAAAATCGCCGGATACAAGATTTTATTCTGTTTCTGAAAACCGCCTCCTTCAATACAGTAATTTTACCATATCTTCATCCCTTGAGTTGGAATTTTTTTAGCAATTACATAGACCTTTTTTGCGTTTTTGGACAAAAAAGCGACAAGTTTTCAGTTATTTGATGATATATTGCATGGTAAACCCGTGCAATACCTGAAATTACACGGGTTTACCTGCCGAATTAGATTTTAATATTTTTGCGTTTTTTCCTTACCACAATAACTGCCGTTGTCGCAGCACCCGCAAGTACCACAGCCGCTCCGGCAATAACAAAATACAATGTGTAATTCGTATTATCCGTATTGGCTCTTTTCTTTATAATCTTTCTGATGATTTTTTTCTTTCCGGTCTTTACCGTGTTATTATTCGTATTGCTGGTATTGGCATTGGTATCTGCACTACTGTTATCGACATCAATTACCGTGGTTACGGTTTTGGGAAGAGTTTTTACCGCATCCGACTTAAGGTTCGCTCTGTCGGTTGTAAGGATATAAACATCGTCTATAAACATCTCAACCGCCGGAAGCCTGAAGGCAACATATTCGCTGTATGCGACAAATTTATATTTAACATACTGCCAGGAGCCTGTGCTTATATCCGAAAGCTTACCTAATTCCTGTGTTGCATTTTCGTCAAATGCCCAGTCGGCATACTGCGTATATGCAAGCATTATCTTATCGTCGGCTTTAGGCTTATCCTTTAAGTACACATACATTGAAATTTCATATTCCGTACCCGGAACGAGCTTAGAATCCTTGGCGCTGAATATGCAGGCATTTTTGTATTCCTCTACGGTATTAAGCCTGTGCAGTGAGCGTATACCGCTTTTGACATATTCGCCGTTATATCCTATCGAGCCCGGTTTGGAGACTTCATAGCCCTCTTCCATACCGTCTTCATCGGCAGTATATGTGTATTCTTCAAAATCCTGTGTAATGCCGGCGTCTATCCACTTTGCATAAAGCGTAACATCGTCATCCGGGAAGAAGTCGTAATTAAACGGAACATCGAATGTTTTTAACGGATAGACATACCAACCGTCAAACACATCCTTATTTCTTGTGGGGGTAGGCAACTGAAGCGAAGAACCGCTGTAAGCAGACATAGGCTCAAGTTCTGTTCCGCCATAGGTTTCAAAAGTGATAGTCACAGGACCCTTAACCCTTACAAGTCTTGAAATGTCATGACCCTTATTTGCGAAAATCTTCAATATCGGGGTGGATTTTTCTACCGTTTCCCAATCGTTTTTAAAATCAAATCCCGTAAGATATTTAGCGGCTTTCTGATCGGTCATATTTGAAAAACCGATCATTGTGGAAACTCCGCCGTGACTTCTTAACGCAAACAAATTCGAAAATTCCATATCGGGGATATTCGGATTTGCTCTTCCGCCTATTACCCTGTCCTTAGCCGTATTGCATACAAACATATTTTTAACAACGGTCTTTATCATCTCTCCGCTGTCCTTATATGTATATTTACCGCTGTACCATGAGAAGCCGTACGCACCGCCGATTCTGTTCGGGTTTGTAGTCGGTCCGAAATCTCCGAGGAAATAGCAGTTTTCTATTGTAATAGTGGACGGCAGAGCTCCCACTATTCCGCCTGCGTTTGAAGGTGAATCAATATAAACATTTTCACCTACAAAGCAGTTGCGTACAACGGGTGAGTTTTTATCGAAGGATCTGTTTTCAACATAGGCATACAAGCCGCCGCTGTAGCCCGTCTCGGTTACAATATAAGAATCAATCAAGCCTATATTTTCGAGTACGGATTTTCTTCCTGCCGTCGGGAACAGTCCTGCAAACTTAGCGTCTTCCGAATTAATATAAACGCCGCTTATTACATAACCGTTGCCGTCTAAATGTCCGCAAAATGCCTGATCCTGCAATGCTCCCGTAAACCATCCGTTTAAATTCCCGTTTTCATACCAATTAGCGGAAGAAACATCGTTAAGCTTTATATCGGCTGTTAATTTATAGTAAACACCCTCGGTAAGATAATTATCCCAGTAGGAATTATTAACTTTGTAGGCAAGCAGAGCGAACTGCTCGGCGGTCTCTATAATATAAGGATCATCCTTTTTACCGGTTCCTGAAGCATATTTTGATGAAATCTTTCCGGTCCATATATCGCCGGGCTTCGCTCCGTCATAAACCTGCATTTCGTAAGCGTCATTCACAAATTCGGGATCGGTTCCCTTAAAGTCCGGCTCAAACACACGCAGCGTAGGCGTTCTGCCCTCTACAACACGCCAAACCTGATTGAAATCAAATTTTTTCATAAACTGCAATGCTTCGTTTCCGGTCATTCTTTCAACCGCAAGAATATTAAGTCCGCCTAAAATTGTCGTGTTTTTGGAATTTTTGTTAAATGTTGCATATGAGTTTGTAGCTTTTGTACCGTTTGACTTGCCACCGGTGAAATTCTTCTCGTTTTTAGGTGCGGAATAGCAGCTTCTGTAGGTAACATTACCCTTTGTGCCTTCATTACCGCCGGGCCAGTTAGCGCCTACAAGACCGCCGATCTTTTCCGCCTTGGTTGAGGTGACTGTTCCGATGAAATAGCAGTAACGAAGCTCTGCAAAACGGGCGCAACTTCCGAACATACCGCCGGCATAACCGTCGCCGCCGTCTATTGTTACATTTTCACCGCCGTAGCAGGCAATAAGCTTGGGTGCCGCGGCGCCCTTATCGGCGCTTTCATCCTCAAACATAACAGCTCCCGCTATACCGCCGGACGAAGAGGTAGCTTTTATATAGGAATTTTCTATTCCCACATTTTTAACAACCGCACCCTTGCCGATTTGTATAAACAGACCGCCCTTTGATTTATCGGCTTTATTATCAATATATACACCGCTTACTGTATGACCCTTTCCGTCAAATACTCCCTTGAATGCCGGAACCGCCTCGGCAGAAGAATACCACTGCTTTGCGGAAGCCTTCCAATTTGAAGAGGAGGTGTCATTCAATACAATATCGTGTGTAAGTACAAAATATTTACCCTTTGTGGTCTTATCGTATTCGTTCGACTTACTTTTTTTAACAGAAAGACAAAGCTTTGCAAGCTCTTCAGCCGTTGCGATCTGATACGGGTCTTCCGCAGTACCCTTACCGGCATGATATTTGCTTGCAACCTTTCCCGACCACACATCGCCAGGCTTTGCATCATCGTAATAATCTTCCTCAAATGCGTCCTTAATGCTGTCGGGATCTGCGCCTGTATATCCGCTTTCAAACACACGCAGGCTCGGAGTTTTATTGTTTTCGGTTTTCCAGACCTGACCGAAATCAAGTGCAGTCATATTTTGAGTCGCCGAATTGCCTTTCATTTTGTCTATGCTTAAGACTGTAATATCGGACCACGCAGAACCGTCGCTTAACTTATTGGATGTAGCATACACATTTGTTGCCTGCGTACCCGTTGATTTACCGGATGTCAGGCTTTGATTATTTTTCGGTGCCGAATAGCAGCTTCTGTATGTAAGGCTGCCCTTTGTATTTTCGTTTCCGCCGCCCCAGCTGCCGCCTACAAGACCGCCGACCTTTTTGGCGTCGGAAGAAACAACATCACCGACAAAATAGCAGTAACGAAGCTCCGCAAAACTGGCACAGCTTCCGAATATACCGCCGGCATAGCCGTCGCCGCCGTCTATTACAACATTTTCACCGCCGTAGCAGGCAACTATTCTCGGCATAGCGGCGTCCTTATCGGCGCTGTCATCCTCAAGCATAACGGAGCCGGCAATACTGCCCGCATTTCCGTTTGATTTTATATAAGAATTTTCTATTCCTACATTCTTTACAACGGCGCCTTTACCGATTTGTATAAACAATCCGCCTGTAGAACCGGATGCTGAATTGTTGATATAAATACCGCTTATCTTGTGACCTTTTCCGTCAAATACTCCCTTAAAGCAAGGCGTACTTGATACCGACTTATCATTTGTATACCATTCTTTTGCGGTATCCTTCCAATTTGCTTTTGAAGTATCATTGATTTTTATATCTTTAGTAAGAACATAATACTTGCCCTTTGTGCTTTGTTCATAGCTTCCCCATTTGCTTTCCTTAACTGTTTTACACAGCAGGGCGAGCTCTTCGGGAGTTGAAATTTGATACGGGTCTTCCGCAGTACCGCTGCCTCCGGCATAATTTGCCGCTTCGGTTCCGGACCAATATTCGTTTTTAACAACCTCGTTTATAACAACCGTATCAAGCCAAAAAGCATTATCCGAAGCTATTTGCAAAACCGGCGCCATATAATACCCATACGGCAAGGTATAATTCTCATTTGACTGTGTTTCGGGAATTTTTACATTTTCAAATACAATCTGTTGCCACTCGCCATTAAAGTCTGCATTGAGAATTTTAGCACCCTTTAACCAGTTTGGACTGTTGAAATCACCCGCATTTACAAAACCGATATTTAAATCTGCAGTCTGAGTCTTTGATGTGTCTCTTTTAACCCAAAGCGATATATTGTAAGTTTTTCCGGGTTCCAATTCATATCCGTTTCCGACATACAAATATCTTGAGCGCTGCGTAGTATCGGAATCCCACTCGGTTGTGTTTATGTATACCGATTTTGTTCCGGTAAAGGCTTCTGCCGAAGAAATACTCCACTTCTTGTTGCGATAACCGCATTTGACAAAACTATCCCAATTTCTTAACGCAGTCGATGTTCCGGATATATCAAAGCTCTTGCGCAGGTTATGTTCGTCAAATCCGCAAAACGCAACCTGATCTTCGGCTAAAGTTTCATATATCTTATTGCAGTAGTATTTAGAAACAGAAGGCATAAAAACAGCTGATGTTATCGGTGTTGTAAGCTGTTTGTCGGAATAATATTTAATTACCTTTGCGCTTGCCGTATAATTGCCGTTTTCATAATCACTCTTATTTTCATAGCTTTCCGAAAACGGTACACTTTCTGCGTCACAGATTCCAAAGCCTGCTTTGTATTCGGGATTACAAGCGGGTACGCCGTAAACGGTTTCTGTATTGCCGTCTGTATCTGTTATTTCGGCAGCACCTAATCTGTCAATAACAAAATCATCTACCGAAAGCTTATAAGCTCCGTCTCCGGTAGGATTACCGGTTGTTGAATTTGTGAGTATAAACCCTACAACAAGGGAATCCACCATATTCTTCCAACCTTTAGCCTTAACGGTACACTCAACAGTTGCTGTTTGCCAACCATTTCCTGTTTTAAGCTTAACAGGTCCTTCGGCAGTGTCATCGTCGGTAAGGCTGTAAGATAAAGTACCGTCATTGTAACCGACACTTCCGACGCCGGACGCACCGATTTTTACTCTTATCTCTTTGTCATTCCACATTGTAGGTAACTTGTACCTAAATGTAAGCCTGTATCTCGCACCGTCTTCAAGGCTGAATATTTCCGCGTCTTTTGTAAATGAAGTATCAGTCTTGGAATTGCCCGCAACACCTTTGGGATTCAGTATAAATGAATAATATCCCGAACCTGTATTTGTTAAAGAATTGCTTTTGTTGCACTCAAGATATTTGTTTCCGTTATCCTCTTTAATGCTCCAAAGACAACTTGGGTTTGCATCAGCGGAAGCATATGTATTATTTGAGTTAGGATAAGTTACACTGTCTTTAACCTCATAATCGCTGAAATCCACTTCCATATGCTGAGGTGTAAACCCATTATCCGCCATAGCGGGAAGCATTATAGCGGCCCCGACTGCGGAAAAGGTTATTGCCACTGAAAGCAATATACTTGTGATTCTTTTAAACATAAGTTTTACTCCTTATTGAATTAAAGCCAAAATGACCGACCTGCGGTATGGCGAAAATCATTTTGCCACACCGCAAGGATTATAAGATCATTTACTGTGCGTTAGTGTCCAAAACCTTTTGTGTGGCTTTAATATATGAATCAACCTCGTTGCTTATCGACTGGAAGTATGTGGATACCTGACTCGGATCCATTTCAAACAGCTCTCTGTAATATTTCTTTTTGTCAATACCATTTACATTGCAAACTCCGGTTTGTGCTCTTGAAAAATCACTGTACTGGCTGTTTGTCGACATTTTAACGGCATAATTTGCGGCGTCGGTGGAAATGAATTCTTTGTTGATATCATAATTGTTGATATCAAGGTAGTAACGCAGGAATATACCTCCCGCAACAGGATTTTTGGCTCCCTTGCAGATACCCCACAATGTAATCGTTACGGGAGCGGTAGGCTTGTTGCCGTTAAGTTCCGGCATCTCAATATAGCCTATATCCTTAAACGACATATCTTTCCAATATCCCGTCTTTTTAAGACCGTAAGCGTCTGTGATTGCCATACCTGCTTTACCGTCGATAAAATAGGAACGGTCATTTGCAAGCAATCCTTCCTTGCTCCAGTTTGTAATCATTTGCCAAACTGTAGTAAGCATCGGGTCGCTTAATCCGCTTGAGAATTTGCCGTTTGAATATTTATAAATATCTGTCCCGAAGGAATTTGCAATTTTGCCGCCGAAATTGTCAATATAAGCGCCGTAGTAACCGTTACCGATTGCGGCAACTGATTTCATAATCTGATAAAATGCGTCAAAATTCCATTTGCCTATATTTTTATAGTCCTCAGGAGTTTTTATGCCGTTGCTGTTAAGCAATTTTTTATTGTAATACACTACATTGCCCGGTGCGCTGAAAAGTCCGCCTATACTTACAAGAGAATAATGCTTTCCGTTGACTTCACGGCTTTTAATACTGTTCTGATCCCAAATCGGGTCGGACAGGTTGATCTTCGCATTTTCAAGAGGTTGCGCTATACTTAAAAAGCTCGGCCAATATTCCCAATCTCTTATAACATCGGGAGCCTTTCCGGCATTAATAAGAGAAGTGATTTCCTGAACATAAGTCGACTGCGGCACAGTTACCAGCTGAACATTGATGCCGTATTTTTTCTTAAACTTTGCGATTGCGCCGTCGGTATCAATACCGTCGGCATACTGCCATGTTGCATACTGAACGGTTTTACCCTTATAATCTGCCGGGTTGACCTCTCCGGTTGTATTGTTGCCCGAACCGGAGGTATGATTTCCCTGTGAAGCATTAGAACCGGTAGAATTTGCGGCATTATCGTTTCCTGAAGTATTGCTATTGTTGCTTTCTGTTGTATCGTCACCGTAATCCTCTATCACTTCGATTACCGAATACCGTGAATCGTCGCTTGTACTTCCTCTACAACCGCTCATAGCTGTTGCAAGCATAAGCACGGCACACAGTGCCGAAACAATCCGTTTACTATTTGTTGTCATAAATAATTCCTCCCAGTAATTTTTTTATCCCGTAATACCAACACGGTCTATACTTTCTATAAATCCGCGTTGAAGTATCAGATACAATATAAGCATGGGCATTACAAATAAAACACACCCTGCAAGCATATATCCCTTAGTCTCAGGGACATTTGTATAATAGCCCTGTGATGTCAAAATGCTCGGATAATCAAAAATCGACACCGCAAGCGTTCTGTTTCCCGGCATATACATTGAAGCCAATGTATAATCGTTCCAATGCCAAACAAGTGAGAAAACAGTCACTGTTATAATAACAACACCGGAAGACGGAACAGCTATTTTAAGAAAAGTTTTAATAGGCCCTGCACCGTCAATCATCGCAGCCTCTTCCAATTCTTTAGGTAATCCCTTGAAGAACTGCATGTAAATGAATATCAATATTCCCGAACGCAGTCCGACACCCAAAAGCGACGGAAGATAAAAGGTAAATACCGTGCCAACAAGGTTAATTCTTAAATCAACCCCGGTAAGCTTATAGAGCAATCCGAGTACTCCTAAAAAGTCCGTTTTTGCAAAATTTGTTACAAGCGGTATTATTATCATAGGCGCCGGTACTAATATGGTAAGGAAAAGAACAGCTGTAAAGAAATTTTTAAACTTAAATTTGAAACGGGCAAATCCGTAAGCGGCAACCGCACAGCTGGCTATCTCCAAAAGTGCACTTACCATTTCGGTTCTTATTGTAAGTAAGAATGATTTTCCGTAGTTTAAAAATTCTATTGCGCGTTTAAAATGTTCAAGTGAGAGATCTTTAATTATCCATTGTCTCGTCGGATCAAGGTAGGAAGCTGTAGTCCTAAAAGAAGTTATTATCATATACAAAAGCGGATACAGGATTATATACCCTACCGAAATAAGAATTACAAATCGAAATATTGCATACAGTATATCGGCAAGCTTTTGTTTTTTAATCTTACCGAGACGGCCAAAAATCATTTTCATTGTTTTCTCCATATTTTTCACCGCCTATTCCCATCTTTTAAGTGCAATCTTGTTATAAAGAAGAACAAGTAAGCCTATGACGCCGCCGACTATAAGGAAATAGAACCATAGCATAGCCGATGTGCTGTCGTAATTGCCCGCCACCATTTTGGCAGACACAGTCTTAATAAGCGTGCTTCGTGTATCTGTGAACAATTCCACCATTGTAAATATTATTACAAGTAAGGTTACTCTGCCAAGCATCGGAAAGGTTATAAACCAAAATTGTTCCCACTTTGTAGCGCCCTCAACCTTGCAAGCTTCGTAAACGGTTGCCGGAATGGTTTGGAGTCCTGAAATAAACAGTATAATTTGTATTCCGCAGCTCCAAACCAAGTCAAAAATGCTGTTTATTGCAACCTTTACATAGCCTGCGATTTCATTCGAAAGATTCAGAAAATTCATAATATCGGCAACGCTGAACAAGCTGTCTGAAATGGATTCGGGTCCGCCGGTTGAAACGCCGCTGCTTGTTGTTTTAAAAATCAGATCAATAACAGCGCCTGTTGCTATAATAACCGGCAAGAAATAAAGTGCTCTGAAAAACAACCGACCTCTGAATTTTTGATTTAACAGTAAAGCAAAAATCAAGCTCACAATTATTATTAACGGAAGCTTGTATGAAATGGAAGATACTGCGGATTTTAGCATCTTTGTATATTCGGGATCCACAAAGAGAACGTTTTTATAATTCTCCATTCCAACAAAGCTTGAATGTAAACCGTCGGCCTGCATTTTTACAGAACTGAATGAATACCATATCGACTGTAAAAGCGGAACCGCAAAAAAAAGGCATATACCAATAACCCAAGGAGTTATGAACATAAATCCCCAGCGGCTTCTGAGACTTTCTATGCCGCGTTTTTTATTGTTTCTCATCTTGCCGCCTCCTTTACAATAAATCCTTTAGCCGGCACTTCGCCGTATTCGCTGTTTTCGGTCTCTGCTCCGTGGTTTGTTACAATTACCGTACCGTTTTCAAAAACTGTTTTTCTTAAATTGTCACTTAATAAAATATAGCTTTGTACCTTTGAATTCCCAACAGATTTATAAAAATCGCTTAACAATTTATATGTCTCGTTAATTTCTTCCTTTATATCTGAGTAAAGACTTTGATGTAACTCTCTGTAAGCAGAGGAAACAAGGCTTGTATCATAATCGGCAATTAAAGAATAAGAAATTCCGCTTCCGCCTTCAACAGCCGTTAATAATGCTTCCTTCGGATCCGTGGTTGTATTGAGCGGTGCAGAAGTTACGGGTTTATAACCGCAAAAGACCATTTGATAAAACGGTATATCAAGGTCAAACACATCGTATTCCGCAGAGCCTATGGGTGCGTCGGTAATTTCACTTGCAACGCACGCGGCATAAGCATTTGCGTTATTGACAAGAATTTTCTTTTCCCCCAAAGCTTCAACGGCAGCCTTAACATCGGATGCCATATTATTAGCGGCATAATGCTTAATGTCTCTGTAATCGGAATATTTGCTGTATGAAAGAGCATCTATGCCTACTCCCGAAAGTTGAAACTTTTCTGTTTTCTTCGCAAGCTTTTGAGCGGAATCAAGTAATTTGGTTCTTGAAACAAAACCGTATTTTGCAATATTCGAGTCTTGACTTCTGATAGCGCGTTCGTATCCATATTGATAAGTTTTAAGTCCTGTCGGTCCTTTTGCTATATCGCCGTAATATGACCACGAATTACCCGATTTACCTATACCGATTATATTAAAATCAAAATACAGGTCAGCACCGTCTTTTTCAAGCGAGCCTTGCATTTTTTTAAGTTCTTTAATGCTTCCAAGCTTTGAGGCTATCCTATAATTACCTGCCATTTTGCCTATATCAAGACCGGATTCACCGAATCCATTTAATTCAACCGAAACATCAGCTCCGGTATTATTAATTATTTCATTAGAAATATCTTCGGCTTCGCTTATCTCCGTAAGACAGTAAAGACTCTCATACGGTACACCCAGGAACGATTTCTTAACATTTGTCGCACCGTAAAATTTTAAGTGAAGTTTAGCAATACTATATTTACTTTCTTTCAACTCTCCACTGTCGGTAAGATACTTCTGATAAGTTTTAACCATACCGTTATAATCGGCATTTTCTGCATTAAGTGGATAAACTCCCAATGAGACTTTGGTGTCAATAAGTGAATCAGCGTAAACAGGTCTTATGGATTTTACACCTGCATATACGGTTGCTGTCCTTTGGTCATAACCTCTTAAAACAAATTTCGCACCTATATTTGAGTACTTTAATGTTTCAGACCCCATATTCCCGACAAGTTCAGCACTTTCCGCTCCGTTTTCAATTATAACAAATGTTGCCGTATCACCGTTTTTCGCACCGTAAACAGGAAGTTTAATGTCCTCGGTATTAGTGATTTTATTGTACTGTTGCATTGTAAGATCTCTGCCGTAAACGGGACTTGAAAACGAAGTTCCGTTTTGTGATGAAATCTTAGGATACACCAGACTTCCGCTGCCCGAAGGGATAAATAAATATCCGTCATCGGAAGTGTTTTTTACAGAGCAGAGGAACGGAGCCAAAGTCACGCTTAAAAGCTCATTCTTTCCTTCTTTTATATCCTTTGGATTAACAGATATTTGAAGACCCGAATTTCTAAGAGTATATTCAACGGGAACCGCGATACTTTCGTCAGCAAAATAATATGTAATACAAATTCCGTTCTTTATGGACTTGCAATCTATATTTCCCTGCTTTACCGAACCCGTATAGCCTATAAGATTTTGGGGAGTTTTAGTTTTCGGGTCGATGTATTCAACCATAATAGGCGAATTGACCTGAGGGTCGGCTTCAATCGGAAAGCCAAAATCATCAACGCCGTTGTCATTAGCACCGTTAGGAGTTGTGCTCCAAACATTTCCGGTTTTATTATCTAAAAGAACAATTCTTTTATATTCGCTGTTCCATTTGAGTGTATAATTGTCGTTCGAAGTAATAACCTCGTCAACACTGCTGCTTAACGACTCGGGTTCTTTGTACTTTTTTGAAACACTTAAGGTTTTGCTGCCGGAGCAGCCGGAGCAAAGACCGACGATAAGCAATAGGGCTGCTGCTTTTGAAATAAATTTTTTCATCAGTCTTTCCTCCTATAAAGTAAGTTCTGTAAAAACGGTCATTAAAAATGTTCCGAGCTGTTGAACGAGCATTATTATCATAATCATAAGGAAAACAACTATCGCTATACCAAGGATAGTAAGGAATGTTGTACCTATAAAATGCTTCGCATCATAATCATGAATTACAACCGTACCGATTACTATAAGCAAAAGTGTATACAATTCTAAAACCGTATATAATATACTTATAAACGCACTTTCGGTAGGCACCAGAACATTTGTAAGTATTATTGCGGCTATATTACCCCAAATAAGAGGTTGTAAGCTATAACATGTAAGCACGGTTATCTGTTTTACAGTTCCTCTTCCTCCGAAGAGAGTTGATACTGCCCAGTTGACGATTATCCAAAGTGCTATCAAACCAACGCTTCTTATAAGAACCTCGATCGAATTAAATGTTTCGGGATCATACAGTGTGAAAGAGAATCCGCCCGCAAGGTATCTTAATACCGAAACAATATAATATATCGGAATTATAATAAAGCAATACTTGAGCGAGCCCATTTTCTTTTCTTGTATTTGCCTGAATGACTGCACCGGATGGAGAGGCACCGCAAAAAGCAATTTCAATTCAGGATTTTTTACAAAGGAAACCTTTTTCTTAGTGCTTATTATTAAAAATACTGTAATGGAAGCAATTACCGCTATGGCTATAACTGCCACAAGCGCAAAATGATTTTCAATCCAATCATTTCTGACCTCTTTAAACGCCAAAGCATAGGTATATCTGTCATAGCCCTCTTTAGCATGTATCATAGCGTCCTTATAATTTCCGAGTTTGTTTTCTGCCAAAGCAATTCCGGAATATGCGTACTTGCAGTTTCTGTCAAGCTTTATAAGCTCCTGCCAAAGCGGTAACGCTTCTTCATATTTCCCTTCATTGGTAATTGCCGAAGCCTGCATTAAAAGCTTACCGTAATCGGTAGGCTCAAATACGGTTACGCTGTTTTTTCCCGAGTCGGAAACCAATATATTGTCTCCCGAAAGCGTAAGCGCATTCGCTGATACAAATGTACCCTTTTGGGCGCCGTTGTGCATACCTCCGCCGAAAGCCGCTATAAGCCCGCAGTATTGATCATATAAAAACACTCTTCCATAGCCGGAATCAAGTGCATATATGATTCCGTTATCGTCTACATCAATACTTAAAATATCCTGATTATAGTTTTTTCCAAGATTGATTGAGATGTTAACATATGGATCGGTAAAATTCACATCATTGGATTTCAGAACATTTGACCCATCCCCCGGATTCAGCTTCTTTATCTGCCCGGTTTGATTGGCGTTTGTATAACCCGTTGCCGTATATACAAAATTTTCTTTATCTACGCAAAGATCGGAAAAAACAAAAGGAAGACTTGTGGCTGTCGCCGATTTTTTTGCGTTATTTACAAACATACGGCTGAAAGCGCTCTGTATTGCTCCTAAAATATTGTTTTTAACCGTATTTGCACCGTAAAAACCCACAAATTCCTTTTTGTCCGAAAAAAGCAATGCGCCGTAATACGAGCCGTCGCTTAAAATATAAACATAACCGTAGGAATCAGTTGCAACTCTCAGCGGACGATACTTGAAGTCTTCAGGAATAAGCGGTGAATCGGGAACGGTGTAGCTATCAATGTATTTGCCTGTACTATCGCAAAGAAGAACCCTTGCATTTTCGGTATCACATATATAAATAACACCGCCGCTTACATATATGCTCTTTGCACCGGTAAAGTTTAAACTGTTGCCATCCTTCATAACAGCTGATATCGTATTCACAAGAGCATAGTTCTCGTTAAGTATGTATATAGCCGAACCGTCACCGTCAAGGACATATATTCCTCCGTTATCATCAGCGAACACATCGCTCACAGATTTAAAAGAATCAATTCCGAGTGAGGCAGATGTCAATACACGCTTAACCTTATAAACGGGGGTTATGCTTGCTGATTTTTGCTTAGTTCCGGTGTTCCAATATGTATATGTATCATATGGGATTTCTTCTGATGCGGAAACTGACAGGCAGGACAGCACTGTGATAAGGCAACTTAGAACGGCGATTAATTTGACAATTTTTTTCATATCCGTCCTCCTAACCCTTTATTCCGGCACTGCTCATAGACTCAACGACATTGCTTTGTGAAATCAAGTACACAATTATCGGCGGAATCATCATAATAACCGAAACAGCCATAGCGCTTCCGTTTCTTGCAATACCGCCTGCCGTTACTTGAGACATAATCATCGGCAGTGTTTTAAGTTTCTCATTAAAAATCGTACCCTGAGGAACAGAAGCCCAAATATCTCTGAACGAAAACAGGAAAACGGTTAAAACAGCCGGTTTTGAAATCGGAAGGGCAATTTGTATAAATGTCCTGAAAAAACCCGCACCGTCTATCTGTGAGGCTTCAAGTAAAGAATCGGGAATATAGCCTTCCATATACTGCTTCATAAGGAATACACCTAAAGTAGCCGACATTTGCGGAAGTATGTAAGCCCAATATGTATCTATAATTCTTGCTGAAGAAATTATAAGATATTGCGGCACCGCAAGTGTATAAGCATTGAAAAGCAAAGAAAATTGGACAATAAGAAATACGACTTTTCTACCCTTCATATCGGTTTTTGCAAGTACGAATGCTGCCATAGCTGAAAGAAAAACATATATTAGAGTAGTTACTATACACACAAAAACACTGTTAAATATATATCTTGAAAGCGGAACCTTAAGATTTGAAAGAAGTCCCGGCAAAGCGGTATAATTTTCAATCGTAGGGCGCCTCACAAAAAATGTAGGCGGGAATATCATAAGTTCATCAAGCGGTTTAAAAGATGTAGTAACTGCATATATAAGCGGCAGCATTGAAAAAAGTCCTGCCAAAACTATAAATGCAAAATAGAAAAAGCTGCCTACCTTTGACCGTGTGAAACGCTTGTAATTTTGCTTGCTGCCGGTTTTAAGTCTCTTTTTAGGCTTGAATTCGGTATTAAGCTTATTTTTAACTGCTGTTTCCATTCACAATTCTCCTATTTGCTTGCAACGGCAAGAATCTTGCCGACTATTATTCTCGTAAGTGCCATCATTGCAAAAAGTATCACCGCTATTGCCGAAGCATATCCAAGTTCGTATCTTACCGTTCCTACATCAGTCAAATGCGATACTATTGTATCGCCGGCATAGCCTATACTTGGAAAACCAACCAACTGAATAGCAATAGCACTTACCGAAAAGCTTGACTGTATTTGCATTACCGCACTGAACAAAAGCATATGCTGCATTGACGGAACTGTAATGTAAATTAGCTCCTGCCAGCGGTTGCGTATACCGTCTATAGAGCCTGATTCATAAAGCTCTCTGTTAACATTTTGAAGACCCGAAATATTTGCAAGGAACGAAATACCCATACTCTGCCATAACTGAACTATAATAATAATCGGCATAATATATTGTTCGGTTTTAAGCCACTGCACAGGCTCTGTTATAAAGCCTACCGAAAGCAACAAGCTGTTTAAATAGCCGTATGTGTCGCCACTGAAAAGAACCTTCCAAATAAAGTAAGCGTTACCTACAAGCGATGGCGCATAAAACATAAATGAAAGAAGCGTTCTGACCATCGGACTGAAATCGTTTACAAACCAAGCCAATATAAATGAAAGACAAAAGCCTATCGGACCAGCAATTACTGCAAACACCAAGGTGTTTTTTACAGTAATCGGAAAAACATCATCATACATAAACATACGCATATAGTTTCCGAAACCTGTAAATTTAGGCCTTGATATCATATCGTAATTGAAAAAACTGAGTCCGACGGAAACCACGATAGGAAGTACCGTAAAGATAAAGAACATAATTAAGAACGGTGCTACCATAAGGTAAAGCGGTATTTGCCTATGCAAAATATTTCTTCTTTTAAGTGATTTTGACTGCATTTTCCGCCCCTCCTTTAGCTGTATTCTTTTATCTTACGGGAAATTTCACCGTTTGCAATTTTTGCCCATTTTTCCATTGTTGCCTGATAATTGTCTCCGTTATTAACAACTGCCCAATATGCCTGATCAACGGCACGGGTCAAATAATAGCTTCCCGGAATTTCAGGTACTTCCTCAATTCTTGACCATTGTTCAAGTAAGGTTGCCTTTGTATCGTCGTCCCACGCCATACGGGAAACTGCGTTTACATTGGCGGATTGAACTCTACCGACAGTGCCCAAAATCGATTCAATGTTATTTGAATAACGAAGCTGAGTATCATCGGAAGTCCACCATTTAAGGAATTCCCATGCCTCATTTATATTCTTTGACTTTTTAACTATTGAGCAGCCTGTACCAGAGCCCGCAACCGCAGCCGTACCGCCTTCAACTCCGGGTACGCAAGCGATTGCCCATTTGCCTTTTATTTCAGGGGCGGCGTCTTCTAAGGTTAAATAAGTGTTATATGTCGCTATTCCGAGCGGCATACTGCCGACACGGAATCGGTTGTAGAAATCAGCCTGTTTCAAATACTTGTAATCCGTATAAAGCTTTGTCCAGAATTCAAATACGGATACGGCTTCGTTACTGTCAATATTACAAGCATCGAGTTTGTCATTGTAAACCGAAACCTTGTTTTGTGCCATTAGTGTAGCATAAAGGTTAAGTCCTCCAAGTCCGGTGTTTACTGTGGTAGTATCGGCTATCTGTGTATAAGGAACATATATTTGCATATTGTTTCTTTGAATAACCGTTGCAGCTTTAATAAATTCATCCCAAGTTGCAGGGAGTGTTAAACCGAGTTCTTCAAATATATCTGTACGGTAAAACATTATGTAGAAGTTCTGCGTATCCGGTAAAGCATATGCCTTTCCGTTATAGCAATACGGAACTTCCGCACCGTTTTGGAATCTTTTCATTACATCCCTGTAATCGTCAAACTGAGACAAATCGTAAAGCGCACCTCTGATACCGAGATTGACAGGTTCAGTTCGTGCAAGATGCAATGACATATCGGGGAAATTGCCTGCCAGAATACCTTTAACAAGCGAAGCGTTAGTAACCCGGACATTAACAATAATTCCGGTATCCTTTGTAAAAGAATCCTGTATCAAATGCTCAAGGGCACTTGCCTGGTCTATACCCCAGTTAACCCATAGGTCAAGAGATTTTTCGCTCTTACCCTCATCAGAAGAATAATCCGCCGCAAAGGAACTTAAAAATCTTTCAAAGCTATATGAAACAGATTCGAAAAATCCTGTATTCTTCTCTTCGGCAACATCCCCGCAAGGAGTAAATGTAAAGCTGTCAAGCCAGAGCGGCATTGCCTTCATATCGTAAAGCCACGAAGAAAGCGTACAGAAATTAGAATAATAATTCTTAACATACTGATGAGCCATATAAGGACTGTCATACATATTCCTTACGGTTCTTGCCATATTCTTTATGGCGGCAACATATTGATTACCTCTTTTGCCGGTAACCTTTTCCATATCGGCAGCCAGCTTCATTAAATCATCGTATACAGACTTAAGAGTGTCGTTAAGATCCGGAATTTGTTTAAAAAGTTCATAGTCGCGGTTGACATCCGGACTGTCTCCGGTTATCATAACTATTTCCATATATTTTTGACCGAGAACATCGATTATATCGGAAAGTCTGCGGTAATACTGTGCCATATCACCCATGGTAACCTCAAGAGAAACAGTATGATCGCCCTTTTCAAGCCATATATAATACGGATTTCCCTTTTCGTCCGCAAAATCAAGATATTGCCAAGAAGGCTTGTATGAAAACTTAATTTCCTCGCACTCTGCAAACGGAACCTCGCCGTCGATTTTAAGCTTTCTTATACTGTCGCCGTTAATAAGGTCGCTTTGCTTAAAATGGAAAGAAAGTCCATAGTATCCGGATTCCTTAACAGTTATATTCCAATAAAGCGTATCAAAAGGATTCTGCCAAGTTGTTCCACCGATACAGTTTATAAGGTCATTCTTTACGGATTTGGGTGCAACCGCCGCGCTTCCCGTATCGGAACGGGGCGACATCGAGTTGTTGGATTTTAAATAAGAGTCCTCTGCTTCTACCGTTATAGGTTCGGTATTAAGCTTTGATTTGCCGTTATCATTAAGCTCCAAATACTTTTTAACATTGGAAACTGATTTTAATGTAAGCTCTGCCAAAATCATAGCCGACGCATTTACATTAATTGATATTTTATGAACGCCGGAATCAAGATAAAATCTGTACGGCTCGGTCACAACCCCGGCATTATCTCTTGCAGGAACTGTTGCATAAATTTTTGCGGCAGTCTGTTCCGGTATAATATCGTCGCCTGCTTTGTCTTTCTGAATATCTTCGGTAAGATTTACATAATGTGTAGGAAATACAAGATCTTCCGTTGCCGAAAACGGCACCTTACCATCAAGCTTTAAAGACAGCTCCGCATCCTTGCCTGACTCTTCGGTAACAATGTATGTAAGGTATATTTCGTACATTGAAGCTTCATTAACCGATACGGTATATTCGGCAGTACTACCTTTTTTTAAACTTACACAATTATTTTTTTCGGAAAATTCCGAAATCTTTTCCGCGTCTCCGGAAATAAGACCATCTCCGCCAGATACGGAAATTTTAGCAGACGAATTGCCTGTATATGAATAATTCGCACAGTATTTTTCATACTCATCAATATATCCCGCCGCCGATGATGCGGATATAGCTTTACCTTGAGAGCCTTCGGCATTTTCTGCAGAAACCCCGCAAAGCGCCAAGCTTAATATCAATGTGAAGGAAAGAATACAGGCTGCAATTCTTTTAGTTTTCATTTAAATCTATTCCTCCGAATACTACTTAGACTTAAACATTCCCTTCCCCGGTTCTTGATAAAGTCTTACCCAATCTATTGAAAATACTCCGGGAATATCGGAAGGATTTCCATCATCATCAACTCTGGGCAACCCCATTCCGTCATTCGAACGATTTTCAGGTGTTATGGGATTGTTATTGATGATCACATATACCGGCTGACTGAAACCGTCTATTTCCGACTGTTTAGGCGCATTATCCTTGAAATAGAAAGTATTGTATTTTTCACCGTCAACATACATTGACATTTCAGTCTCGGTCCATTCAAAACCGTAAATATGATATTCATTATTTAAATTTGAAAAATTCTCATACTCATACTTAGTTTTATATTTTGCCATTGTGTGAACATTGGTGCCGTCCTGATACCAAACATGCAGGTTCGGCGTAACAACACTCTTGCTTCCGAATATTTCAAATATATCCGTTTCAGTCCCCCAGCCGTATTTTTCAATCCAATCCTTTGCGGGCAAAAGCTGATCCTTATTTGAAACCGTCCAAAAAGCAGGCCAAAAGCCCTGTCTAAAAGGCACGATTGCTCTCATTTCAAGATAACCCTGTGAATAATTCATAGTATGTCTTGTAATCAAAGAGGGTGCGTTTGACCATTTTTGAGTGTTATTAAACGGGTCGTAGTACCTTTTTACCCAAAGCTTTACGGTTCCGCCGCCGTATTCAACATTATCTTCTGTCTGAAGAACATCAGCCACACTGTCCGATATTTGGAGTTCCCATTTATTTCTATCCAATGAATTGCCGTCAAACTCGTCTCCCCAAACATATTCATACTTACCGAGCTTTTTTTCATTTTTAACGGTAGTATCGTTTTCAAGAGCGTATTTTGAGTTTACGGTTACTTCTTCATCTGAGCTTTCGATTCTTTCCCTTTTGGGTATTGTGGAAACTACGGTCTTTGTTCCTTGTGCGGACGAGGAGACATTGGTGCTTGATGATGGGTTGCTTACCTCCGAATTTGCGGAGCTACTGCTGTTGTCGGTTGCTACACTGCTGCTGTTATTTTTTTTAGGTGAATTTGAAGTGGCTTTATCGGATTTTCCGCAACCTGCGGTGAGTATTAATGCCATACAAATACAAATTGCCGAGATTATTCTCTTTTTCATTACAACACCTCATTTATTTTTTTAATGCATTCAACAATTCGCTGAGACTGCCTGCTGCTAAACCGATACATTCATCGCAAGCACCGTAGTAAATACGGATTTCGTCTTTTTCTTCATCAACAACAGCACCGCAGGAAAATACAACATTTTTTGTAAGACCGTCAATTTCATAAGGTTCATTAGGCGTCAGAATCGGCTTGTCAATTACTCCTATAACCTTTGAAGGATCATCAAGATCAAGCAGTATCGCTCCCAAAGAATAGCACCATTCACGATTTTCTTTATACACGCCGTGTATTATTTCGAGCCAGCCGTACTTTGTTTTTATCGGAGGGGTAGGTCCGACTTTATAATTGGCAAATGAGAGCGGCGGATAAAACATCGGACGGTGTTTGCCCCAATAAATCATATCGGGCGAATAAGATATCCACATTCCGCCGAGTAACTGGTCATCAAGCGGATGTCCGCCCTTATCGTCAAGTCTCAAAACACTGTACGGTCTGTCAAGCCTTACATATTCTCCGTTTATCTTTTCGGGGAAAAGGCACGGAACTCTGTTATTAGGAAGAGCTATACACTCAACAAATTCAAGTGATTTAAAATCTTTTGTTTTCTCAAGTATTGCTGCCGGTCCGACCTTTTCAACCTGCGCAGGTCTTACTATGTAATATGTATCATCGATTTTTGTGACTCGCGGGTCTATTACCCAACAATCGCAATTAAAAGGGAACTCACCAGCCCAATCGGTTTTCGAACAAAAAGGCTCCTTGCTTATATCAAAATTAATACCGTCATCACTCATAGCAAGGTGAATACCGGTCATGCTGCCGTTAAACTTTTGCTTGTACTGCGCCGCTATAAGCAGAACAGTTTTCCCGTTATATGTCGTCTGTCCGCAGTTGAAAACCCTCAAAGCCGGAACAGGAAAATCATTTACCGTAATTATCGGATTACTTTTACAGCGATGCATTATGTATTCATCGCCCTGAAACTTATCAACCATTTAACATACCTCACAAACTAATACACTTTTTCATATTTGTTTTATACATTATAACATTTGTCAAAGCGTAATGTTGGAAGTTTTGCGCAGTTTAAATAGACATTTTTTGCGAAATTGAGATTTTTTTGTTATATATTATCTCTTTTGGAAAAGAAAGCGGATTGCTCAATAAATACAGCAATCCGCATTTTAATTATAAAACTGTAATATCAGTATTGTTCATAACAAGATTTTCGGTATATTTAACATAGAATGAATGATACTCATTATCCCAAAAAGCCAAAGCTCCATGGCTGCTGCGCCGTTCAAAATTATCCCAATCAATTCTTTCAAAGCTGCAATTATCAAAGGTAATATTTTTAAGTAAACAACCTTTTCTTCCGGTTATATAAGGCAGTTCCAACCCTCTTGCCCTGACATTTGAAAAATTGAGATTCCTTATAGCTTCGCATCGGGTGTTTTTATTGTTTTCTATTTTAATATAGATTGGTGCCGAATACATACCGTCCATAACTATATTATTGAATGAAAGCTGTTCTATAAGTGTATCCACGCGCCCTTCATCCGATATGCGTTTTTCACCTCTGCCCGGCAAAAGTATGCTTATTCCAACGGATGTATCAGTCATAACTATATTTGAAAATGTACAATTTCGTATAACTCCGTCATTTATCCATCCTATTCTTATACCTCCGGAATAGCTTGTAAGATTACAATTTGTCACTGTTACCTTTTCGCAAACCTTATTTTCAGTGAGGGAAGAATTGTTAGCTCTTACTATTATGCAATCATCACCGCAAGTTATCATACAATTTGATATTGTTACATTCCGGCTTGAGTTAATATGTATGCCGTCGTTATTAGGGTAATCAACTTCAGCCTCAATTTTAACACGGTCAAAGCAAACATAATCGCAATCATGTATCCAATAAGACCATCCGGATGGCTGATTGATCATCCTAACATCTGTAACGGTAACATTACGGCAGCCGGTAAAAAACACCACACGCGGCGGCGTCGGAGCATCTATTCGTTTAAACGGCCATGCCCTTGTGCTTCCTGGCACTACCGGCTCTACAAAACTCTCTCCGTTGCAATCGATAGTTCCGTTGCCTGTTATTGAAATGTTCTTTGATTCCTCGGCAAATATCATACAGGCATTACGCTCACGCGGAAGCATTGCACTGTCAACATGCTTAAGATCGGTCCTCTCTGGGAAATCCGCACAATTACGAGAACCCAAAAGCACGCCGTCGGACGCCAAATGAAGATTAACATTGTTACGCAATATAATTGTTCCGGTAAGAAAATTTCCGCCGGAAATCAAAACCCTTCCTCCGCCGTTTCTATGGCATTCATCAACTGCCGCCTGAATAGCTTTCGTATTAAGAGTTTCTCCGTTCGGTATTGCCCCATAGTTTCTAATGTCATAAATCATAAGTTTACTCCCGTTTTAATTTTTATTTTTGTATTCACTTGGTGTCATATGCATAATATTAAAAAATACCCTATTAAAATTTCTGATAGTGTCAAAACCAACCGAATATGCGATATCATTGATGCGCATTGATGATTCTTTCAAGAGTATGCAGGCTCTTGAAATTCTCAAATTATTTATATAACCTGAAAAATTTATTCCGAAGGTTTTTGAGAAAAGTCTTGATACCTGATAATACGAATATCCCAACGCCTTACAAACCGATTGCATTGAAATATTTTCTTCGAAATGCTGAGTACAATACTGCAAAAGTTTATGTGCAATTTTATTGTCCATCTCCGATATATCCGTAAATTTCATTTGCGGTATTATGTCGTGTAATATAATATTTAAATATCCGGACAACAGCAAAGGAAAATTAGGATCGTCATTTTCAAACCCGCGAGCATAATTAGCATACGGTCTCAACTGAGAAACTGCAAATTTGACATTTTTCATGCTGCCGTAATTGACTATATTAGATACCGGAGCACTATATAATAATGTTTTTTTGGCATAAGGAACAACCTCATTGTAAAATATTATCAGCAAATATTTACTTTTTTCATTTTGCTCATAATAATGCAGTTGATTCGGAAATACAAGGACAGCATCATTTTTATTTGCCGTAAACTTTCTGTTGTTAATGTAAGCGTCTATGCTGCCGTCAAGTACAAGAATCAATTCAAGTTCAGGATGAATATTAGGCTTTGGTGAGAGTACTGTACTTGTGAAAAACTCAAGCTTATACTTCTTCTGTTCAAAGTATTCTTTCGTATTATACGGCATTCAAATCACCTCTTAAGATATTGTCAATATTTTAATTTGCATTATACTTTCCGGTACAATTATAGCATATATCGACATTCTTTAAAATAGGAAAAGAAAGGAAGTCCTTTATAGTGTTACGCAGTTAACGAAAATTCATATTTCCCCGCATTACAACGCTTTTCAAAATTCTTAAACTTCAGAGTAAATGGATAAGGTGAATCAATTTTTATTTGTTTTTTATCGTACTCAACCCTTATACCATGAAGATTTGCTTTAACCTTATCTATGCCTTTCACAAATGACGGTTCTATAAAAACATTATCATAACCGAAACCGTTAATTTTAATTCCGGCTATCCACTTAAAGAACCATGTATCGACATGACTAAGATAATGATGATTAAGACTCATTATAGCTTGAGTAGCATAAGCATATCTTTCAGCCAGTGTAGTCATTCCGTCTTTAACCTGCTGGGCAAAGCCTAATTTTTCATCATATTTTATGACACCGGGACAGTCGGATTTTCTGAATTTTCCCTCCGGAGCAGATACTACACTGACAGACAACCACTTTGAGTCATCAAATTCGGGATTGCACCAATCCGGAATTTCTTTTCGTGCGTCATATATCTCACCGAATGTTGTGGCAGAAAACAATAACGGAGATTCAAAAGCTTTAAAAGAGTCGTCACTCACCAAGGTATAATTTGTCCCGTCAGCATAGCTGATATCCAGTTGCAAGATTACCTTTTGCGTCATAGGTTTCGGAAGCATCGGGCACTCTTTATAGCAACGATAATCTCCCAAAATAATTCCTATTCTGTTTTTACCGTTTTTAAGCATTTCGGTAATGTCATAGGAATTATATATAACAGTCTTTGAAATAAGCGACGGAATCGTCGGTCTGAAAGAACCGGAAATAAGACTGCCGTTTATATAATAAGCTCCTTATCCATATCCGCAGATATTAAGAATTGCTTTTGACGGCTTTTCTTTTAAAGAAAATGTCTTTGCAATATAGGGTGACGGCAGACTGGTTTTAACAGACGGATCTTTTTTTAGTGAATAATTTATCCATTTAGAATTTTCAAACATATAAACACTCCTTATTCATAAATACGAACTTCGTAAATTTTCGCATAGCTGACACCTAATGTATCGGTTACAGTTATTCTGACTGTGTCTGCCATTATCGGTGAAAAATTTACCCGAATGAGCCGCCTGAAATTACCGTTTACTTTTCCGACATCCTGCCAGCCGTCTTTATTATGTACCGAAACCGTTAGATCCTTAACCGTTCTGTCCGCCAAAGGTACATAATGGAAGGCATACATCGGATAAGCCAAATCTACATCGGCAGTTATTTGAACAGTGGATATTAACCTTTCTTCCGCAAGCTTTAGGGTTATACTTTGCGGAAGCTTCTGTTTTCTGTCAGAAACCCATGCGTTAAGACCGTTTACGGTAGTTCTTGTTATACCGTTTATAACATTTCCCGGGTCTGCGTTCGCCGTTATATCAACCTTATCACTGAACGACAACTGACAGCCATCGATTTGCCAGACCAATCTGCCACCTTCTACCGTGAAATGATGCATCTTATTGTTTGTGGGACGGCGTCCCCTCCAATATAGACCTTCCGCTGCGGAAATCAGTACAGCCCAGCTTGTGTTTTCAGGCGTTTTATCAAACGGCAAGCAGACAATGCTTTCGCCCCTGACCACCGTAATTTCATTTGATTGCACTACTGTATAATCGTTAGGTTTATCCGAATCATTTAATATTACAAGCTTTGCAGTGATTTTTTGCTCCGTATCTGTGGTATTTTTAAGTTCAACCTTATAGTAATCGGCTGAATATTTTGTAAACTCACCCTTAGGACCGCAAATTCTCGGTGAGGTCAAAGGCAGCCATTCGTCATAAGTGCCGGGAAGAAGCGAGACCGTTTCGGTTTTTGAAACGGAGCTTGCCGTTACGGCAGCACTTTTTGCCAAATCGTTTTTATCTTCGTTTTTAAGCCCTAAAACCGTAACATCATCTTTTAAAAGCAACTGCCTGAACTGCTGCATTTTTGTTTTGTAAAGCTCGCGGGGCGTTATTCCGTTTTTAATACAAACCGAAGCCGCGGTTCCTATTACCTGACCCTCGGTCGCAATGGTGTTTTCAACACGGGCAGATCCTAAAGCTATATGCGAAACAGAAGCACACCGACCCGCCATTAAAAGATTTTCGATGTTCTTAGAATACAGGCAACGGAACGGTATAGGTGTAAGCGGAACATTTTGATTGGAATAAAACGGACCCTCTTTGCCCGAAAAAAGTCCTTTCGGATGGTGCAGATCAATAGCCCAACCGCAATATGTTACCCCGTCATCAAAATCTGTCTTACCGTCAAAATCGTTTTGATTAAGTACATAGTCCCCCATTAACCTTCTGTTTTCACGCTTTGAATTGTGAAGTGCCAAACCGGTAAGCTTATAATTAGCGCATTTTTCTTTTCCGCTCCATGAATTTTTAACCCAATCGAAATAACCTACCGCTATTCTCACAAGCTGGTCTCTGCAGAATTCATCGTCCCATAAATCGTCAAAATCGTTTGAGTTTTCAACCCACCACGGAGAGTCTATTGCGTCTCCCATCGGAGTTCTGTGGAGCTCATCGCCTTCGGGCAGCTTGACCGCCCAATCGGGTGCCTTAAATATTACCGGGTTATCTGTATTTTCCGCTCTGTAGCCTCTGAATTTTCTTTTATCAGGGTCAGGCTGAGCGCAAATACACCCGCTCATAGTAAGCGTATCTGCGTCTTCCGGAGCAAATTTTTCATTATACTGCCATTTTGCCTCTCTGCCTATACGGTATGCCGCTCCGGCATAATACCCGAGCCACGCGTCCCCCGAACAGTCGGCAAACATTTTGCCTTTAAATACGCTTTTTTCAAGAGTAATTGCATTTATTGTTGTTGCGGAATTAATCTTACCGTCAACGGTATTGGCATCAATACAAAGCTCATTGCAAAAAACCGTAATATTTTCTTCGTTTGCAATTAAAAACTCCATTGCTTCCTGCCATGTGCAGCTTTTATATTCCCTGATACGCTTGATTTCGTTTGCAATACCTGTTTCATGAAAACCCAAATGCCTTGATCCTGCGCCGTCAAGTCCTATGGTTCCCTCTCTACTTGCATTGCCGCCTACTGTCGGTCTGCCTGTAATAAGCGCCGTTTTAAGGCCATGCCTTGCTGCGGCAATAGCCGCCGGAACTCCGCCCGGACCTGCACCTGCCACAACAAAATCCCATTCTCCGCAGTTCTTAATTTCGTCAGATATCCCTTTTATTTGCCGCCTTTGTTTTTGTAATCTCTCTGTTTCAGGCGACGGTACAAAATCCATATCGTCTGTTATTATTACTGCGGCACAGCGCGTCAGCCAACCTGTCAAATCGTGCAGAGAAAAGGTATGCTTGCCGCAGCCAAGCTCTATATCACCCGCAATTTCCCAGTACCAGCTTTGCGTCGGCATTTTGCCGCATACGGCAGGCAATTCCTTTCCGTCAACGATTACATTAAACCGTCCCGGAGCCTCGGGATATTTCCAGTTTTTAGTTCTTACAAATATTCTGTATCTACCGTTTTCTTTGACATCAAACTCAGCTATCGCATCGTTTACAGGCTCACCGGGAATATCACAGGCTATTAGATACGACTGCCCGACGGCTCTTACAAACTGAGTTTCAAGCTTCCATCCGCCTTTGTTTTCAAATTCAGGAGCGTCAATCCATAAAGTATACATATCTTTCCTCCGTATTTTTAATCACTTATTTCGGCATCCCTGCACATGGGACAATCAATAAAGTTATCATCAGATCCACAATCCGTAAACTTATTGCCGCTTATCTTAACTCCGTCGGTTGAGGTTACAAATATACACCTGCCGGATTTTTCCTTAAACACATTTTTGGTTATTACAATATTTTTGTGAACACCGAGCGCCCCCGCCCCTCTTTTATCGTGATTATCCTGCACGGTTATTACGGGGCAGTCATCATTTACAAATCCGCATTTTTCAAATATATTGTTGTGAATACTCATGTTCTTAACGGGGCCCACTTCATACCAGCGTCTGACATCTGGCGCCGCCTGTATTGCCGGGAGCGACATACCGTAAAATTTGCAATCCGATATTTCAATATTTTCGGTTTGTAAAACAAACGCTCTTGCCCTTGTATTTCGTATATTACAGTTCTTTATTTCAACCGATGCGGCAAATGCGGTATTCTGAAGAATAGCCCCTTCTTTCAGTTCTCCCATAAGGTTTTCATAGCACAGCCTATCCTTTTCAAAGGATATTACCTTGAATTCGCCCTTTTTATTGCAGGTTTCGGGATCCAATACGGTTATAATATCGCCTTTATTACACCAGTCGGGTGATAAAATTCCATCCGGCCTTTTTTTACAGTAGTTGCACTTTATAATACCGTTTTCTATATCCACCGCCGTTACCGTTGCGGCGGTAGAGTGAATATTAAGCGCGTCGTCGCCGAGACCCTCAAAATCGCAGTTTTTCATCGTAAGCTTTCCGCAAAGACCTGTTATATGTATTCCGTCACAGTTGCCCGACATAATTCTTTTTGAATTTTCGGGCAGCACAAGATTATAATTGTCAAGATAAAGATTTTCAGAGCGCGGCAAAACTATAATGCCCATACCGCCTGCCGAATATATTGTCAAATTTTCTATAAAAGTGTCATCGGAATTTTTTATAAAAATTGAAACAGGACCGTAAGAGCTGTGACGAACGCAAATTGTCTGCCCTACTGTAAGACACTTTATTGCCCATTCCGGCAGATAAACATTAAATCTGTTATTTCCGAGATAATCGTACTTACAACCCGTATAAATTCCCGCAAGCAATATTTCTCCTGCCAAGAGTGCGGTCTTGCTTTTATCGGGATCCGCACAGTAATATTCGGGTCGCTTGTCAAATGAGCCGTCTTTGTCGCAGCTGTTTTGCATCATAAAAATTTCTTTGCCCGTAACCTTAAAATCGGAAAGAACGGACAAAACATAAGAATTTTCATCAGGATTTATGCTTTCTACCGTTCCGGTTACATTAACAGGAGTATCGGTTTCAAGTATGAAATTACAAAGCTTTATATCCTTACAGCCCGTAATATGAAAAACATCGCAGGTCGGTTTATCGCTGCTTCCGTTGTTGTAGTGGCTCACTATAACAGAGCCGTTTCCGTCTATTACAATATTTTTTCGGTTTACAAGATTTATACGCCGTTCAATATAGTACTTGCCTTTAGAAATACTGCAAATACCGCCGTCGGGCGTTGTATTTATTTTTTCTTCAATATACTCGGCAAAACATTTCATAATAAGTCACTCCCTTACCTTAGCTTTGGCTTAATTGCTTTCCAAAATGCGTCAACGCGGTATTCTTCACTTATTTTTTTATCAAAGGTTTGCATAGTCATTTTTCGATATGACTGCCGCCATTACGCAAAATTGTGTTTAGGCAAACGAGGATTGAATCGTAACGCCTGCCGTTTGAGAAAAATCCTATTGCTTTTGCTACCACAGACTTTATCTTTTCAATCATAAGAGCACTCTTTTTATTATAACATTTTATACTGTCTAAGTTGGAAAAATCGGGCGTATTTTATAGACATTTTTTGCATTTCTTGTGTTTTTTGTATAATATATCAAGTAAACCCCCGCACATTAAAAATGCACGGTGGTTTTAGTTATTATTCAGTTATCTGCTTATAAGCATACACGGCAAAATCGTTCGGGTCAAGCTTTTCCGCTTTTCTTATGCAGATTTCAGCCTCGCTGTACTTTTCTTCGCCGTAAAGCGCAAACGCCTTAAGAGTGTAGCCTGCAAGCAAATTGTGCTTTTCAATATCAAGCTCAAACGGCATGGGACTGGGCGAACCGACGCCGTAATATGTCCTCATATCCTTATTGTCAATAAGGATATGAGCCGTACTAAGCATTTCGTCAAGCACCCGCTTTGCCTCGTCTTCCTTGCCAAGCTCTTTCAAAGCCAATGCCCTGAACAGCGAAATTTCAGAAACCGCCGCCTTGTACTCAGCCGCCTTTTTGAGTGACTCGGTACGCTTATCGCCCGTGTAAAGCTTGCTCAAATAATAGTAGATATGCGCCTCTTGGTTAAAGAAAGTCTTTGCCTCGCCGTAGGATTTCGGCATATTTATACCGTTAATATATATCTGCTCTGCTTTTGCGGTATCGCCGTCTGCCGCAAGCTTATTGCCGTAAAGCACATGCATCCAGGCATGCTGCTTTGTAAGCTTACCCTCGCCGCCTTCGTAAATATGGAAGTGCTTTACAGCCGCCATATTTATGGCTTCTTCATACTTACCCTGCTGTGACAGCAGCGTCAGCTTATCAAGATAACAGTCGTCCCGCTCTTTCAGTAATTCCGGATACTTATCGTAAACCGCAAGCCTTTCTTCTATGGTCGCGTTCGTGTTCTTTAAAAGCTGCTCGTATTCAAGCAGTAGTCTCGGGTCGTGCGAGCGATACTTAAGAGCATTCTCCATACAGCAGAGTGCCTTTTTGCCGTCATGCTTTTTGTCAAACATATAAAGTGACAGGTTGCGCCAAGCGCTTCCGTGCTCGGGATTTATGCGAACGCAGCTTTCAAAGCACTCCGCCGCCTCGTCATAACGGAAACGGTCATAGTAAAGGCAGCCCAAATAATAATTTGCGTTAGCGGCATTCTTTCCGTTTTCTATTGCATATTCAAGCACCGCAATATCATCGGCGCTTGACGGGAAGCAGTAGCCCATATCCGCCTTTTCAGCCTTATCAATAAAGGAATTTTCCTTTGTAATATAAGCCTTATAGTAATTTACAAGCGGAGAGTCTTCCCCCGCAAAGGAGAGAGCATAAAGCGCATCCTCGCAAAGACCTGCTTTCATATAGTCCCTTGCCACATCAAGCAGATTTTCGGGCTTTGCGGCAAACTGAGCAATTTTATCCTTAACGTCCGCAAAGTGCGAATACTCTATAAGCGCAAATAAATCAAGCTTATCGTCGTTTATGCCGTCTTCGGCGCTCTTTTCGGCACATTCACAGCCGATTTTACGCTTGATTGCGGTTTCAAGGTTATGCGCCTTGGTGTGCCCCTTGTTAAGCCCTATCGACTCATCGAGCTTTTTAAGCGCCTCTGTATACTCGCCGTTTCGGCAGTCTATACAGGCAAGCTCAAACAGTGCCGCACTGCGGTGCGGATAATTCCATGCCGCACGGTAAAGAATATCGTAAGCCTTATCATATTCGCCTAAATACTCAAGCGCCACGCCCTTAAGATAAAACGCCTCGGTATCTGCAGGATGCTCGTTGCGGTCGCATAAACGCTCTATTGCCTTATCGCAGTATTTAACGCACTCGGCAAATTTGCCGTTTTTAAGCGCAAGTCTGCCCATCGAAGTATTGCAGCGTATATCGCCAGCGTCGCGGCGAAGTCCCTCAAGGTAGTAATCCTCCGGCTTATAGTTATGCTGCTTGTACTGCTCAAGGTGGAAACCGTTTATATAAAGCTCCTCGACGGTTTTATACTCGCTCGGACGCTTAACGGGCTTTCTTACCTTAATAGGCTGTTTCTGCCCACGCTTATACGGCATATATGCCACTAATTCCTTACCGTTTTCATCGGTAAGCGAAACCTTTATATTATGTATATCCGATATTTCGGTTTCAAGCGTTTTGTGGTAAACCGTATCGGGCGACATATCGGTTTTTTCACTGTAAATTTCCTTGCCGTTATCGGTAACGGTAATTTTGCAGTTTTTAAACTCACCCGTAACATTAAAGCCGAAGTAAAGCCCGTCTTTTCTTTGTTCAACATTAACCGCAGCGTCAATAGTGGCGTTCTTTATCTCCCCTATCTCACGAACGGGGTACCAGTATTGCTCAAACTCTCTTGTTTCATACGGCGCTATCCATGTAAAATCGGGCTGATTGTCGGTGTAAACGCCCGTCATAAGCTCGATATACGGACCGTTTTTATCGGTAAGGTTAGAGCACCACATATTGCCGAAATCGCCTATGCCCCAGTGCCACATTTTTTTGCCGGGGGAAATATGGTGGTTTGCCACGGTTGCAATACCCTTGTTTATTCCGGTATCATAGCCCGATATAAAATCCATATCCGACTGACCCTGTGAAATAAGGTAAGATGACGGAACCTTGACCGCATCGTAATGCGATAAATCGGTTCCCTTACCGAAGTTATAGGGGCGTGCGGTTTTATAAAGCCCCTTAGCGATAGGCCATTCAAGCACCGCTCTTCTGTCGTGGTCGTTTACCCATTCGCAATCGGGCGGAAAAACCGTTCTGTATGCGTTATTAACGGGTACGGCAAGGTTTGCCCACCACATAAACACCTGCGGGAAAGCCGTGCGGTTATATACACGCACCTTGGCTTTAATATAGCTTCTGCCCTTATCAAGGGTAATCCCCGCCATACCCTTCATTCTGCCGAACGGCTCGACTTCGCCCGTCCATACGGTCTTGCCGCCGTCAGGGTTATCCTCTCCTACCGCCTCAAGCGGCATAAAGGTAGTGGGTCTGTGATGCTGCGGCCAGTTAAACTCAATTCCGCCTGATATCCAAGGCCCTGCAAGACCTACAAGCGCAGGCTTTACAACCTCGTTGTAATAAATAAAATCGTAATTCCCGATTTTATCAAACCCTCTAAGGATCTTACCGCCCAATGCAGGTACAACCTGAGTTTTTACATATTCGTTTTCAAGAGTATAGGTTTCGTACTCTACATCGGTTTTTTCGTCCGAAATACCGTCACAATAGGGTATCGGGTATACCCTGCCCGAAGCCCCCTGATACGGCTTATTCTCAAAAAACATAGGCAGTTCATGCGCCTTCTTCGGTATGTAAGTGGGTATTATCATACCGTTTTTTTCACATTTTACGTCTGACATAGCTTTTCCTCCGTATTTTTTCTTTTATTTTATCTTTGTGTCAAGTATAAAAACAAAATTCGTAAAAAAAATTTTGAGAAAGGGCGGTTTTGGCCGCCCTTTTTCGCTCAAAACCTTGCTTTCATTTATTTTTAAACATAATTAAAGATTAACTTTTATCTTTAAGATAATTGAAGTATAACACAAATTCAAGTGAAAATCTACTGTTTATTAAAATTTCCTTTGCGCGTAAGCAATAAAACAACAAGTGATATTGCCGAGATAAGAATAATCAAAATATAAATTTCGATGTTAAAATCATCTCCGGTCTGCGGAGATTTAGGCTCTTCGGGTATGGGAACTTTTTTGTTGTGCATTTCAACAATTATTTCTTTGTCGGCTTCAATAGTAACGGTAACATCTTCGGCTAAAATATATCCTTCGGAAACCTCATCGGCTATCTCACTTACAATATATTTACCGAGTCTTAATCCATCTATTACGATTTCTCCGTTTGCATCAGTCTTGAACACCTTGTCGTAACCGTTTTCACCTATCACCCTAAAAGAAAAGTCCTTAACCTTGCCGTCATCGGAATTTTTTACTATTTTAAAACTGCCGACAACAGGTTTGTTTGCAAATCCCATACCTTCCGAGTTTTCAAAATTTACTGTTTCTCCGTCGTTCTTTATTTCAAAATAAAAATAACCGTCTGTCTTAATATAGTTATCGGGCGGAGTTTTCTCATATAGAAAGTATCCTCCGTATTTTAATTCGTCCATACGATAAACGCCAAGCTCGGTTTCATTCAGCTCGCCCACAAGCTTATCGATTCCGACATCAAAGCTTTTGTTTCCGTTAGAATCAATATATACCTCAAATACAGCTCCGGTCAATTGCTTTTCGGGATAATCTGCGTCCGTTTTCGTTACCTGAACACTTCCACGCACAAAACGGTTTTCAACCTCGCATTTGATTACCTTACCGTCCTCTGAAATTTCAACGGGATATACAGTCTTATTAAGCACATATTTTTCTGACGCTGTTTTAATTTCACATATTAACCAAGAGCCAAAAGGAATTTTTTCAAAAACAAATACTCCGCTTTCTCCGCTTATAGCTGTCATAAGCGCATTTTTTTCTGAAAACTCGGTTTCATTCTTTGCAAACAGCCCGAATACCGCGCCTGAAACAGGTTTTCCGTTTTCATCAACCTTTAATCCTTTTAAGCTGCCGTAAATAAGCTTGTTTTTAATTTCGGTACCGTTATCAACTTTAATTTCAACAGTCGAAACAGTTTGATCCGCATAATTAAATTCAATCGGAAATTTTTGAGATGAAACTATATAGTGATTATCTGTTGTCATCTCACGGACATATAGTTTTGCGCCTATGGGAATATCACAATTAAATGTGAGTTTTCCGTTTTCATCGCAATATGCCGTTTCCAATAAGCCGTCAGTCGGAATAAAAGAGCCGTCGGCAGCGGTAAGCTTTTCGGCTGCATATAAGCCAAAGGAAACAGATTTAACCTCTCCGCTATTTCCTATGCCGAAAATAATGTTATGCTCCATAACTTTACTTAATGATATAACTGCCTTTTGCCTTTCGTTTTGTACCGAAACGGATGTTGAAGTTAATTTAATTTCCTGTCCGGCATAGGCAAGCTCTGCATAAAAAACATTTCTGTTGAGAACCATACCGTAACCGGCCTTTGTTTCCTCAATGCGATATTTGCCGAGATACAAAGCCTTGCTTGAAGCATATCCGTCCGTTGTGACGATATGAGCCGCAATCTCGTTTTTACAGTAACGGAGCGTCCCGTCGGGGGTTATAATATCCTCGTCGGCAATAATATCAAACTCTGCTCCGTCAAGCCCCGTTTCAAGATATATCGGAATGTATTTGTTGTTTTTGCAAGTTACGGTTGAAAAGGTTTCTCCGCTTTTATAAATGTTAATTATACCTTTTTGCGGAGTATTTTTCTTTTCGGTTATTATAATTGTTATCCCATCGGAAATTTCGGAATTATCTGCCGTTACATCAAAATATACGGGTGTTTTATCGAGGACATAACCGTATGGGGCGGCAACCTCAACTATACTGTATTGTAATCCGTATTTCAGCACTTCGGGAGTAATAAGATAACCGTCCTTATTGGTTTTAAACTGCGTATGCCTTTCAACCGAGGGATAAGTCGCAGTCATTTCAACAAGCTTTCCGTCAGGATCATATATCTCAAAGGTTGCACCGGCATAAGGGATAGTTTTTCCGGTTTCGGAATCTGCCTTAACAATTTTCAGGTATGCCTCAAAGCTTGCATTATTTATAAGATACTTATAACACTTTCCGTTTTCGGAAATCGTCACCTCAAAATCTGGCATCATTTTTCTTCCGTTCAGGCCCTTTGTTTGATGAACGGTATAAATACCATACGGTAAGTCGCTACTTTTTGCAAAGCCGTCTTTGTCGCACACTAAAATATCTCTTTCGGTAAGCTTTGCTTCCTCGTAGCTTCCGGCAGATTTAAGGTATATTTCAAACTCCGCACCTGCTTCGGGTGTTTCAATTTTTGTTGCACCGTCATCCGTGTGCTTGATTATCGCAATATTCCCTTTTATAATTTCTTCAAACACATCCGGGTAAACCGTGTTCAATTCAACAGAATATAATTCAGCGCTTGTATCAATACGGTAAACTGTAGGGTCAAGCAAATATCCCGTTGACGGCGTTATTTCACGAATAGTCCAATCATCGCCGAAAGGATAATATTCGGTGGTAAAACAACCGTTTTTATCGGTTGTATATTTCTCAATCAATATTCCGTCTTTATATAATCCGTAAACTGCACCCTCCAAGGTTGCGTTACCCTGTGCTGCTCCTGTTTTCTTAACACTCCTATCAACCTTACAAGCTTCCGCACGCCATTTTTTCAAAACATTACGAAAGTTACGATTTATGGTTTTGTTCCATTCAATCATTACAAATTGTTTATCGGGAATAACATACTTTTTATCAGTACCGTATTCCTCAAGTGTATACGGCTCGTCCCCCGAAATCAATACATTGTTAAATTCCGCTGTGCCGCTTTCATCCGTAACGGCATATTCATCAACGGTAAGTCCGCTTAACGATGTTCCGTAAAGGTGAAATTTTATTCCCTCAACAAAACTGTCTTCACTTGTTTTAATTACCTTTAAATTCCCTCGGCGCAAGGTATTGTTAAATGTTACTGTTGCCGTTTGTCCCGATACAACGGTAACATTTCGGGATTCTTGAGGCTCATATTTATCATAGGCCTGCTCGGTTATTGTATACTTTCCGGGGCGAAGACCGTCAATTTGTATTTCACCGGATGAATTTGTCCCGACTGTTTTATTCACCCCGTTTCCCGCCAGAGTAAAAGTAATATCAGCCACATTGCCGTCCTCGCTTGTTTTTACAATCCTACAACCTCCGGGGATTTGTTCGTTAACCGCATTGATCGTAACAATTCCGTTAGGTGTATCTTTGTTCAGCGTTACCGTCCATTCTGTTGCTCCGCTGCTCCGATAGCCTGACGGGAAAACAGTTTCTTTTATAAGATATGTGCCGTGCGGGATATTTTGCGTCTTAGCATAACCCTTATCATCAGTGGGGCCGATTACGAATACGCCCGATGGATCGGCGGTATTAACGGCGGTGAAATATGCACCGGATAAGGCAACGCCGAACTCATCTTTTTTATAAATCTCTATACTGCCCTGATCTAACGCATATTTGGGTATATCGCCGATATAGCATATCAATGCCTGTTCCGTAGAGGATGTAGCTGTCTGAAAAGTGAAAAGCATATTATTCTTAAATGAATTGCCGAGATACCGTTTATCGGCTTTATATGCTGTAATATCAGCCAATATATTTCTATATGCGGTTTCTGCCGGCGTTCCGATAATTCCGTTTTTATATGACGAATCTCCCGTAATATATTCCCAAATAAGAGCTTGGGTTGCCGCATACGCGTCTGAATCGGTCGGTACGCCGAGTTGGTTTGCTGTTTTTATGGGAAAGCCAAACATTGCAGCAAGCGCCGCATTTTCCTGTGAATCAGCTTTTAAATTAAGATAAAAGGGATCGTTTTTTGCTTGTATTGCTTTGTATTTTGTTCGGTTGAAGCCTACACCGGGTTGAATACAATAACATATTTTTTCATTTGTTTTTGTTTTCAAAAATCTTACCGTATTTCCGCCTGAGCGATAAGTTCCACCCGTAGAGCTATTAACCGCATTGCTGTGAGTATCGACATAAAAAATTTCGCCCTCAGTTAACGCGCAAGCCTTAAATCCGCCGGACAAAGGAAACATCGCCAAAAGCATATATACCGTCATTAAAAACGAACATATGATTTTTGCGCTCTTTTTGCTGAAAAATTTCTTCATTTTTCTAACCTCTCTTAACTTTTTTATATATAAAAACGGCGCACCGTTTAAGTGCGCCGGAGTTTTAACCGAAAAGCATTATAGTTTTTTAATAACTACCTATTCGTATTCATTTGTCGCAGATACAATTATGCAGGCATACCATTTGCAGTCTGTATCTGCATTATACGCCGCACCTACGGCAATGTATCTGTAATCGTTGCTCCCGACATATCTCCAATGATTATCACTTTCCTTTATAATTTCCGTAATTTGTTTTCCTATCTGATCCGCAGTTCCGCTCCACCCGCCTTTTGCAATAGCCTCCATACCGCCGTAATCATAATAATTATATGTTTCGTCAAACCCAAAGGAAGTCATATCTACATACTTCCCGTACTTATAATAGGCGGTTGCCTCACGAATATCTTTTGTGCTATGAGCAAAGTTTGTTATAAGCTGCTTACTTCTGTATTCGGCAACCTTGGTCATTACGGGTAAAACCGTAAGCTTTTCAGCACCTTGGGCCTCTCTGTACCGATTGATATAATAAACGATCTTTTCAGCCACTTCGCTGCTTGTCGGTGTTACTGTTTCGGGAGTGACGGTTTTTTCCTCAGTCTGCGTTGTTTCGGTTTCCTTGCTTTGTTGAGATTTATTCTCCGCCTCGGCTCTTGTGTTTTCGGGCTTTGAATTTTTGCTGATGTTTTCGGTTATTTCCTGTGGCTGCGACGGCATTTTCGGCGTTTCGTTCGTTTCTTTATTCTCCGAAGCTTCAGACATTGCGGCGGTGCTTACATCCTCAGTTTTTGAAGCAGTTTCCAAACTGCTGTTCATTGCTTTTTCGCTTTGCCGCGTTTTGCAGGAGCAAAGCACCGTCGCACATAAAATCAAAAGTATTATTAAGCTGTTTTTTTTCATATTCCTTTCACCTCATTATATAAGTTCTCATCTAAAAATGTATAATACGGCGTTCCGCTTGTCGCTACAATGCGTACATTGTTTTTATTCATATGTCTTATTGCCTCTAACGACTCCTGCCAATTCCTCGTTATACAGTTCATATCTTCTATAAGAAGAATATCAAAGGCTTTATTTTCAGCGGCTTCCTTTATTTGCTCAAACAGCTTTTTTGAATTTGAATGATAACCTCCGTTTTCCCCGAAAATGCTCCAACCCTTACTTTCCGCATATTTTATAAGGCTGTTTCTTTGTTCCTGTAATTTCCCCTCATTATACCAAGTGCGGTAATATATCCAAACTCGTCTTCCCTTGATTTCGGGTACGGAATAAACCTTTGTCACTATTTCCTCCTTACCGTTTAACGGCTTTAATGTAATGCTTATTTCTATGCGGTCGTTCATAAATACCCGAATCTGTTTCACAAACATTTTTACGGTCCTTATATCAAGGGTTTTGGTCTTGAGCAAAGATTGTAAAAAACTAACGGTATCATTTTCAAAGGCTACCGTTTCTGTAACGCTTTGCAAGGCTTCGATTTGCTCGGTAAGCGATTTTTCTTCTTGCTCTAATTTCCCGTACAGTACGCCGTTTTTTTCCTTTGTAATTTCACCCGACAGCAGTTGCTTAAACAGCGTTTCCTTTTTTAACGGAATTGCGTTAAGCTTTAATTGCAATGCTTTTATTTTATTCGCTTTAGCGCCCTTATAAGCACATTGTTTTGCCGTATGTAATTGCCTTAAAAGATTTTGAGCTGCTTCCTTTAAAGCCGTAAGCGTAAGCACTTTAAGATCGCTTTCATACACCCGATTACCCTTGCAGGAAACGGTTACGCCGTTTTTGTACTCCATACATTTATAATACGGGTTTTCGGTGTCGTTATAGACTAAACACATTCCGCAATAACCGCAAACAACATTGTGAAACATACACGACTTCTGTGTTTCTGCTTTTATTATATGCTTTCTTTTGCCGTTAACCTTGTCAAATATCTCTTTGGATATGATAACGGGGAACACATCGGGGATAACCGTCCATTCTTCTCTCGGTCTGCTGACCATCTTTCTGCTGCCGATTTTATCCACACGGGTTTTTCCGTAAATAAATGTACCTGTATAGCGTTCATCCTGTAATATTCTTTTCACCGTATCTGCGCTCCATATATAACGGCAGTTTTTTTCATTCCAGTTTTTTATATTTTTATGATGTTCTCTTAACACCCAAAGGGGCGTAGGTGCTTTCATTTCGTTAAGCTCTGCGGCTATTTGTGTGTTTCTTTTTCCCTGCAAGGCGGCGTTAAAGATATAGCGTATGTTTTCGGCGGACTCCTCGTCGATTTCAAGCCTGTACTTTTCAGGGGATTTTATATATCCGTAAAAAGCATAGCTTGCGTGAAATTTGCCTTTTTGGGCTAATTGGTTATGCGCGCACAAAATTTTTTGAGATAACGAAACGCTGTAATATTGGTGCATTATCTGTTTAAAGCCGACATCAATCATTCCGGCGCTGCCGTATTTATATCTGTTGCTGTCATAGTGGTCATTTACGGAAATAAAGCGAACTCCGAGAAACGGAAATATCTGTTCAAGATAATCGCCGGCGTCAATATATCCTCTGCCGAAACGGGAGTAGTCCTTGACAATTATAGTCTTGACCGTTCCTTTTTTTACCTCATCCATAAGCCTTACAAATGCGCTCCGTTCATAAGTCATTCCGCTTTCGCCGTCATCAACAAATTCAATGCTTTGTAATTCTCTTAAATCGGGGTGCTCCTCCACATATCTTTTCAATAACGCCCTTTGGTTTATTACACTGTCGCTTTCATCTGTTTTGCCTGCCTTGTTTCTGTCTTCAACCGAAATTCTTATATAATAGGCAAGGATATTTTGAAGAGTATTTATTACTGACATTTTTACACCTCCGAATTTTCCGCAGAGCTTATAAGGTCTTGGAATATATCTCTATACTTCATTTTAACGGTTATATTTTTGTTGTCATCAAACTCAATCCGTTCAACCAAATCGGCAATAAGCCCTTTACTGATTTCATTTTCAGGGTTATATCGTGAAACCTTTTCCAAAAATTCATTTACGGGCTTCATTTCGGATAACCGCTCTTTATCCCTTACAAGCCCCGAAAGCTCTTGTATCTTCTTTGTGATTTCCGCTTCGCTTTTTACTTTTAAACAAGCATACTGCCGTTCGTCTATTTGTCCCGTACATAGTTGCTCAAATAAGGTTATCAGGGATAATTTTTTACGGTTCAATTCGGTTTCTGCTGCTTTTATTCGAGCGTCAAGCTCTGCTGTTTGTTTTTCCGTGTGTGATTTTTCGTATTTCGGTATTTCCCGTATATGCTTTCCGAGAATTTCAAGCTGTGTTCTGATTTGTGCGGCAACTGCGTTTTCCATATTGCGCTCCATTATAGTCCGTAAATTCATACACACCGCATTGCCGTATATGTTATGTGTACGGCATAAATAATAATAACACTTACCTTTGTTCCTCCAGCGTCTTGACAGCGGTTTGCCGCAGCATTTACAGAAAACCAAGCCGTCAACAAGTGATTCCTTATGTCTTTCGGGGCAGTCTGAGGATTTTGAGTAACTGTGGGACGGAAGCATACTTTGTACCTTGTCCCAAAGCTCTTGCGATATTATAGGCTCATTCACATTTTTATATAATTTCCATTGACTTTTAGGATAGTATATTTGCGGCTGATTATCGCAAAACCGTCTATAGCTTATTTCCTGCTGCATATGTCCGAGGTAAACGGGATTACGCAGCATTTTTCCTATCATTGTACCGTTCCATATACTGTATTCGGGGATACGACTGCCGCCCAAGCCCTTTGCGGCTTTGTATTCGCTCGGTGTCGGCAAACATATATTATTGCAATGCTCGGCAATTTTTCCCAAACTGTAACCGTCGGCGTACATTTCAAAAAACATTCTGATATTTTGAGCGGCAGGCTCGTCTATGATATACGGGTGCTTCGGATCACCCGATTTCTTATAACCGTAAGGCACTATACGGTAAAGCATTTCGCCGTTTGCCCTTTTTGCGTCAAAAGCAGCCCCGATTTTGCTTGATAAATCTCTTGAATATGCCTCGTTCATAAGGTTTTTCATAGAACGCATTACATCATTCGGCCTGCAATCGGGGCTGAAAGTATCCACATTATCAAGCACAGCTATAAATCTTATACCGAGAAACGGAAATATTTTCTCAATATATTCCTCGGTTTCAAGATAGTTCCGTCCGAATCGGCTTAAATCCTTAACAATAACGCAGTTAATTCTTCTGCCTCGTATATCGTCCATAAGTCGGTTAAAGCCCGAACGCTCAAAGTCCGTTCCTGTTTCGCCGTTATCGGTATAAATATCCGCAAGTTCGATTTCGGAATGCTTTAAAAGATAATCACGGATAAGCATTTCCTGATTTTCTAAGCTTTCACTTTCCTTTCCGTATCCGCCGTCCAAAAGCGAAAGCCGCCTATACAATCCTGCGTGGAATATAATCTTTATAGCTTTCTTTTCTTCTGCCACATTATTGTTTCTGTTGAAAATCTGTTGTCTGCGTGAAACCCGTCCTGCCATTTTAAATCGCCTCCTCCAACAAAGCTTTGCCATCGGGACCGTTCATTTTTTTAGCGCACAAAATATAGTCCATTGCCGCCTTATAGTCGGCATCGTGATGAAACACAATTTCAATTCGTTTTGATGAATAGATATAAATTCTTTTTACGAGCCTTACAAGCAGCAGACGGTCAATATGTTCTATATTTCTGTTTTCAATAAAGTAATCTATCCAATCGGTTTTAGGTGTGTGATTTTCCATAACCTCGTTAATTGCTTTCTGCCGCTTTTCAATGGCTGCGCGTATATCGTTGCATTTTTTATCATAGATAGCCGTATATTCACGGTACATATTTTCCGAAATTGTACCGTCAACATATTTCTCAAAAGCGGATGTTTTAAAATGCTCGTTTTGCTTTAATTCTTTATTAAGGTCGGCAAGTTGACTGTCAAGCTTAATTGCCTCAAAAGACTTTCGGGGGAGATCAGCAATATATTTAAGCATTTCCCCAACCTTAAGCACCGCTTGTATTTCATTTTTTACGGCGCACTCAACAGCCTTTAACAAAGCCCTCTCGCTTATATTGTGTATTGAACAGGCCTTTGAATCAAGGCGATATGTTGAACAAATATAGTAATCGTATTTTTTGCCGTTTGATTGCACAACACGGTGTACCATACCCTGTTTACAATCACCGCAAAATATAAGTCCGGAAAAAATATATGTTTTTTCGGCACCGGGGGCAATTCGGGTATCCGATAAAATCAAGTCGTTTGCAATCTTAAAATCCTTTTCGCTTATTATAGGCTCGTGAGCGTTATCCACGCAAATCCATTCGCTTTCATCACGCAATATGCTTTTCTTAATTTTATAATTCGGGCGAACTCTTTTCCCTTGCTCCAATCGCCCTGTGTATACCGCATTGTGAAGAATACGGGATACCGCCGTAGCCGACCAAAGAGAACGGTTTTTAGATTTAAAGCCGCAATAAAAATTTTCTCCGCACATCCTTTTATACTCAAACGGAGACGGTACGCCATCGTCATTAAGACTGTCGGCAATAGCCGACATACTCATACCCTCTAATTTTTTGTTGAATATATCTCTTACAACTACCGCGGCAGGTTCGTCTATAACAAGGCGGTGCTTATCCTCGGCGTCCTTTTTATACCCGTAAGCCGCAAAGGGATTAACGCATTTTCCGTTTTTTCTTGCAACATCGAGATGGCTGCGGATTTTAATTGAGGTATCGCTGCAATATGAATCGTTTATCAAATTTTTTAAGGGAATAATTAGATTATCTGTTGAAGGATCTGAATACAGGCTATCATAATTATCGTTTACGGCAATAAACCGAACGCCCATAAACGGAAAAATCTGTTGCAGATATTTACCCATTTCAATATGATTTCTGCCGAAACGGGATAAATCCTTAACTATAACGCAATTAACCTTTCCGGAGCGAATATCGTTCATCATTTCACGAAAACTCGGACGGTCAAAATCCACGCCGCTGTAACCGTCGTCAACCCTTTCTTTATGTAGCTTGATTTCGGGGTGTGATTTCAAAAAAAGGTCTATAAGCTCGCGCTGATTATTTATACTGTCGCTTTCCGCCTTATCTCCGTCCGCTACGGACAGCCTTAAATATTCATCTGCGTAATATGTTTGCATAATAAAAACCTCCTAATTGCAGAATCCTGTCAGAGAGTCCTAACAATCAGAAGGTTATGTTTTTATTATGCTTAATTCAGTCCGTACCCATTATAGCACAACAGCTTATTCCGCGTCCAGACTTTTTTTATTTTTCTGTCTTATTTGTTAAGCTTCTCATTTTATTCTTTATACAAACGCCCTTAAATAGCTTTCCAATCTCTCGTTCAAGCTGCCGCCGTTTTCGGTGTAAGTTATTTTTATAATATATTTCCCGTGCTTGTAGCAATACGGGTTTTTTATCTGTTTTAAGTATTCAACCGCTTTTTCCTCTGCGGTAAAAGACGGATTTATTTTCACATCCCGTATATCTGTTAAAGTATCACGGTTAACTGTACGAATATCCGTATTACGCATTTCGGATAAAAGCTCACTTGCTGTCATTTCTGTAGGCGCCCCCTATTCGTTCGGCTCAATATAGCGAAGTCCCAAGCTTACACATAATGCTTTATTGACCTTTTCCATTGTATTTTCATCTAAATATCCGATATATCCTCTTATACGATTTTTGTCTATTGTCCGCATTTGCTCCAAAAGCAGCAGCGAATCTTTTGCAAGGCCCGCAACATTTTTAAGCTCTATATGCGTAGGCAACGGCGATTTTGCCGATTTGCTTGTAATAGCCGCTGCTATAATTGTGGTAGAACTGTATTTATTGCCGGCATTATTCTGAATTATTAAAACCGGGCGTGTACCGCCCTGCTCCGAACCGACAACAGGCTCTAAATTAACATAGTATATTTCGCCTCGTTTTATTTCCTTTTTCATTATATAAATACCTCCGGTTTATAAAAGCGTTAAATAATAAGTAAGAGCCGAAGAACAGAAATTATCTATCCCTCGGCTCGGTTTTTTCAATCTGTTTTTTTATTGTATCGAATTTGTCCTCGACGCCCCGTATACAGGGAAGTTACCAAACGGCTGATTGCTTTTCAGCCTCACGGGAATCTCACCCCTCCGCATTTTTCACGAAGCTGCCCCCACTTGTTGCGACGGCTCACGGTCACACACCGTTTCAACGCTCGACTTTATGGCCGGACAGGAGTATCATTATCCTACTCTGCAGATCGTGGCCGCACCGATAGCAACTCGGCTTTTACCGCATAGACTTTATCGCTCGGAATAACACTTCAATGCGCGTCTGCGGAATCGGCTTGCCGTTTTAACGGCAGCAGAGAGAATGTATTTGGCAAAATGAGTATTAACCTGTCAAGGAGCAATAAGGACTGTGTGAAACAATGTCCTTTCACCTAATGTACTTTTTCGGCGGTTTTGTAGGGGTATTTTTAAAAAATATTCAGAAATATACAAAAAGGACTGCCGTAATGACAGTCCCGCGAAAAATCACTTAATTTTATTGCCGTATTTCTTCAATTTTTTTAAAGCGGAATTTACACATTCCTCAACCGAAGTCCAATGAATGCCCTCCATAGCTGCGATTGCTCTGAATGTTTTGCCATCCGCACAATGAAGATAAAGGCGGTTTTTTTGTTTTTCGGTAAGCTTTGCAATGCGAAACAGCTTGTCCAGTTTTTGCCTATCCTGTTCATTATTTTCTTTTTGTATGTACTGTTCGTCAACAGGCGTTGCTGCAAAAGAAGGATCATTTTCCAAATCCTCGGTCGGCACTAATTTTCTGCCCTGTGCCGTTTCGTAGCGTATTTCATCTAAGAAAATCTCATCGGATATTTCCTTGAGTTTTAAAAAATCCCCCTCGGTTTTATTCGGATTTTCCCGTAAATATTGTTCCTTTGTTATTTCTCTTATTTCATTTGAGAATTTATATACAATACCCTCGCTGAATTTATTTAGAGCATAATCGCTTTTATCAAAGTTTTTCACTTTTAATCCTCCAATCTGTTTTTGTTTAAAAACAGATTGAAGGCGGCGATCTACAATGAAGTTTAATTGTACTTGATACAGTATTTTTAATTATTGCAGTTTTATAGATAAAATAAAAAAAGCCAAATCTATCCCATAATACAAGGACGAATTTGGCTATGTCACAGTCGGAAAATAGGATTGCAGTCAAGAAAATTCTTGAATTTTCGCTACTTTTTACCGACTGCGTATATGTTATGTATTCTATACTTCCTTACTTTTTTATGTTTTTGTTTTTAAAATGTCAAAAATATTTAGGCTACCTCTTGTTAAATATCAAAAATACAATAAGACTAATATTATAAAAAATTCAAAAGACAGGGAATCTAAAAAGATTGCCTGTCTTTTATAAATTAATATTTCGGTGAACTAACTTGTAATCTTTTTATTTCTAATACTTTTGATCTTGTTTATAAGTTCCTTTTCAGTACATATTTTTTTGGCAGGACCATTATCGCCGGCATAAGCCGCTAAAGCCATATTACTATCTGTGTAATAAAAACTTTTATCAAATAGCAAATACTTTCCGGTATGAGCTCCAGCCGCCGCTTCAATGGAACAAATGGCATTAGTATCATCAGCCAAATTTGGATAAGAATTTTCAAGCTGCTTTGCAAAAGTAATTACAAAAGTCCCATCATTGTCAGTAGTAATATTATTCTCTGTAATATTCGAAACCAATTTTACCCTATATTGACAAAATTCAATTTCCGCGGATAAACCAACTTCCTTATCTTCAACATGAACAGTGTAATTCGGCAGTTGCTCTATTACATCAATTTTTGCAATATTAGGAGCAATTGCAATTCTTTCTTCAAAATCCAATGCTGCATCATCTATCGAATAATTTGACTCTTTAATGAGAGGATACTTATTTCGTAATTTTGTGTTATTATTTTCATTTTTGCATGCGAAAAAGCACACAGTTCCTACGAAAAGTAATATTGATAAGCAAATTGTAGAAACGCCCAATACTTTTTTGGTTTTTAACATTTTTTTACCCTCCTCAATACATATTATTCAAATCAGTGCGTTCATGAGCTTGTGGCACTATTCCAGTTTTTTTCTTGTCTGGAAATCCTTGCCGCATTATCGAATATGTAGAATCAGAGATAGGGTCATATCCTGCTCTGTCAGGATGTCCCAACCCCATTGCATGCCCTATTTCGTGTACCATAGTCTTCTGAATTCTATTTTTAATTTTGGTCTTATCTGTAGTACCGTTACTAAACACCTTACCTGCCGGATTCATATATATAATCGCCAAATCAATAATTCCTGATGTCTTAGATATATTTGACGAATAAATCAAATCTAAACCATTAGTATCTTTTATCCAAGTGGCAGCCAAGGTGTTCGATGAGTAACCTAAATCTGCCCAGACGCTTTCTGAGCATCTAAATGAAATATTCATATTTGCGGGAGCCACTTGATTGCATCTGCCATCCGTTACATTTGCAAACCCATCCCATGCATTAAGGGCGGCAATGGCACAATCATAATAATGCGCAGGAACGCCACTGTTACGCATATATTTATAATGAACATATAGCAATGGTTTTCCACTTGAATTCTTATCCTGCATACGAAGTGTTACACCTTGATACAACTCGTGTGCTGAAGTTTGTATACAAGCACAGGAAATAATGCCAATGATAGTTAATGATATTTTTAATATTCTTTTTAGCGATTTCATTATTTTACCTCCTAATTTGTTTACGTAATTTAAGTTATTTAGTCTTGAAACATTGGTAACGCCCCCTATATTATGTTCTACATATATACAACAATTAAACATCTCATATAGGTGACAAAATTCTTGAAACTTTTCATTTTACACATATGATAAGTAACTGTCACTGACAAAATATTTGTCAATAAATATTAAAAACTGCAAAGATTAAAACGATGTCATAGAAACAGAAAAAAACATTTAGTTATTAAAATTCTACGATAATATAAAAAGATATTTTTAAAGAAAATTTTGTAACCTGTTTTTTTGAAAAATTGTTGTATTATTATGAGTGAATAATTAATAGTTTCGATTCACTCAAAACAACAGTAGAAAGGAGTTGAAAAAAATGATTAAAACGAAACTCAAAACCACTATTTTGACCATACTGATTTTATGCTTGTCAATTGCCCCGTGTGGAACACTATTGACTATGGCAGCGCAACCCGGAAGTGTTGCTCCACTATATAATAATACTTCATCAACTATTAGTGCTATGAGTATTAATGATTCTGGAGTGATGACAATTTCATATCGGTATACAGGCTATCCATCCAAAACAACCAAAGCTGTTATTACTACTTATATAGAGAAAAAAACTTTAGGTTTATTTTGGAAACGTGTAGACATAGGCACTGAAGGAAACGAATGGATAGATACTATAATTGACTATAAGTATTCCGGTTCCAGAACATTTAAATTAGCTTCCAAAGGCACTTACAAGGTTACGATTAGTTATAAAATATATGGTAGTGGTGGAGCAGCTGATATTATACCCTACGAAAAAACTGATAACTATTAACTTGCGGCATTTAATATCGAATAAAAAGGATGTGTAATTATGAAAAAAAGTAAAATAAGAAAAAGAATGATGACATTATTATTAATTGTTGCCTTATCTTCAATTTCATCGCTCATAACAATGGCAGCAGAAACCCCTCCGTATAATTCATTAGGAGTAAATAGTGGCTCTCACACATTTAAAAAGGCGTGGGAAGCTTATAAAAGTGATGATTATGGAACTTACATTACTTATGGCTTCAATACATTTTTGATAAATGAGGATTATTGTTGGGCAGAACAAAATCAATTGTTTCATTTTGGCACATTAAGAAATGATAACGGTTGGCACGATGGTCCGCTTAAGGGTCCGAATAAAGTATCGAAAATTGAAGTTAGACATGCTGGTTCATCCATTTATTATGCATGTTATTGGGGTTAATATCCGTCATAATATAACAGCATTTTAAAACCTTATATACAAATGATGGACATAGCCTTTCAATGGCTCGGAGATGTGTATAAGAGACAGGGACATAGCATTTCAATGTCCATCATTTTATTATTTTGAGGGTCTATTATGAAGAGAATAATAAAATATATACTTGTGATTTTATTGGTTTTTATAGCTTATTTAGCTACAAATGAACGCTTTATATACCAACTTGTCAGTTTTGAGCAAACATATGGAGAAATAACATTTGAATACTCAATTTACGGCGATAAAGATAACAAAAAACTTGTAAAAAAAGATATTTTCAAGGACTTAAAAGACAAACAATTTGATATTTATAAAGTTGAAACCAAATATATAACAGACTATTCTATAAAAAAGACAATATACGGCACCGAAGGCGCTATAAATCATCTAAAATCATTAGGCATAAAAAGCGGTAAATATTCGAGTATTTTTGCCGGCGATATTGAAGTAGTGTTTTTTCCGATAGAACAATTAAATAACATATATAGTACCGATACATTTAGATTTATTGGATCTTACGAAAAAGCGGCAAAATTCAAAAATATATATTCATATAAAAATAATAAATATTTTCAAGTTGCAGATATTAAAGATATTAGCGGAAGTGAAAATGATGTATATGCAACACTTTATCTGATTTGGGGGATAACATTTTTTTTGATTCTTTTGATTTCATTATATGAGGTCATTTTAAGTAAAAAAGAAATAATGATTAAATTGACTTTGGGAATAAATCCCCAAAAAACATTTATTGAATATTCTTTGTCTGATACAATTGTTTACGTATTAATTTTCTTTGGATTATCAATTTTACTGGGATTATTTTTTAATGTAAGATATAAATTTGGTACAGTCTCTATTC
>ENA-OUQG01000108-OUQG01000108.1-human-gut-metagenome-genome-assembly--contig:-NODE-108-length-59043-cov-9.910270_pt1 | contig 59043 bp, 101 predicted proteins | sample MGYA00237943_ERZ548823 | MGnify/ENA primary metagenome ERZ548823 (study PRJEB26490, sample SAMN05194731) | human gut metagenome | biome: terrestrial biome; feature: human-associated habitat; material... | reverse complement strand
CTTTCTGCATATGCCGTAGCATTATCATATCCGTACTTTTCGTAATCTTTATCCCACTCTGAACCAATCTTGCCAAACGCTACCGCTTGATAGTTGAATGCTTCAATGTAATCTGTTGTTGACTTAATTGCTTCTATAAGTTTCTTACTGCCACGAATTACCATAAAATAAGTGGCATAAAACTTACCTATCGCACTTGCTAAGTTCCAACTGCTTCTAGTTGCTGTCCTAACGCTCGTAGAAACGCCATACAGTGACTTTTGAAGTGAGTTTGAAGAAGTACCCACCTTGCTACCTTGACTAGCAAGATTAGCCAATGCGTTAGTCATTTGAATGACATTTTGACTTACTGTTGGTGCTCTTGATAGCGTTGTCATTAAGCCATTTAAAGCATTACCTAGCTTTGGAATGTTTACAATGGCGTTTTCAATACTCTTACTGCCTAGCTTACCAAGTGACTTTGCAAATTCTGTGACCTGTGTTGCATTTTGCGGAATAGCTGATATGCTTGCAACTGCCTTTGTGACAGCTTGAAGTGATGTAGCTGTGCTAGTTAGTGCAGCTGAATCAACAGAACCTATCTTCGTGATGTTCTTAGCAAGTCTTGTAAAATCTGCTGTTCCTGCGTTCATATTCTGCATAGCAGAACCTAACTGACTAACGCCACTCGCAAGACCGCTTAGTGATGAGCCATTCACAGTTGCAAGTGATGTTGACAGCCTTGTAAGATGTTCTATTAGTGTATCAACAGAATTAATAGCTTTCTTGGCAGTACCGGTAATTTTGACTTCTAAACTGTCTAATTCCACGCTTATACCTCCGGCTTATCATTTTTAGGGTGTGTTAAATCCCAGTTTGCTTTGCGTATTTTCATATTCAAGACAAACTCTTCTCTCTTTCTTTGTATTTCATCTTCCCTGTTCTCTTTTTTGTTAATATCGCTATAAATAGGCTTATCTGGGTATTCAAGCTCGCCTTTACCCCAAGCACCACTTCTAACGCCTATCTTGATTGCTGGGAGTATGTAACTACCTATCGCAAGCCATATATCTGAATCCATTCGTTGTCTTTCAAGTTTCTTACCCTCTACAACTGCCCATAGCTTTTTAGGTGTCATTCTAAGGAAATCTGAATAACTAACGCCTAGTGAACTGGCTAAAACAAAGTATTCTTCCCAGATTATTTTGTGGAAGTCTGCTTTTTCTTGTGGTCTTGTGGAACTACTGTCGGCTTCTTCTGCTCCTTTGCCGCTTCTTCCACATTGTTCGCCATTTCCTCTAACATCGTCGTTATTCCGCTCAACTCGAAAAAACCATCATCTTCCATCGCTTTCTTGATTTCCTCGAATAATGTTCTGTATCCGTAACTCTTATCTGCCTTTCTCTTCTCTGTAATATATGCTCTAGTGAGTTTCTTTGCTTCGTCCATAGTTACAGGATTATTGTCAATGCAACCTGCATAAATGGCTAAAATGCAAATCTCTGGCACATCTGCTGTCATATTTGCTAAGCCGTCAAAAGAAGCCTGTGCGACATTCTTATCTGTTTGTGCAAGTAAGTAAGAGCCATTTACGACAGAAAACATCTTCTGCACTATCTCTTTGCACTCTGCCGCACCAAAAGAGAACTCAACTTTGTATTCTTTTCCGTTTACATTAATATTCATCATAATTTTTACCCTTTCCCACCCTATCGTCCATATAGGGAAAGGTGCGGATTTTACACCGCACCTACCTTTTAAATTGATTATTCTGTTACATCATCAAGATATGATGTGTAGTCGGCTGTTTTGGCGTTTGTGCCACCAATCGACACAGCCTTTGTTTTAGTCGATTGGCTTATCATTCCCCCGGTGTTGGGGTTACTGCTGTATCTGTTCCTACCATATCCTCAATAATAAGGTTGATAGCCATTGTAAGAAGCCCGTTCTGCTCCTTACTTGTGATTGGTAACTTTGATGGTGGTTGTGCTACAAAGAACTCCGCGTCTGTTATGCCCGGAGTAATCTCCTGAAACCACATTCTCTTACCGCCTGTTAATCCATTGTATGCTGTAATAAGAGTTTTCCATTCTTCAATAGTTGCGTCTGTCTTATTAACTGTTACTGCAACTGTATCTGTGACTGTATCTCTGCCTGCAATGTTTCTTGTCTGCTTATCTTCAAGTGCCGAAGCATCTATTGCTTCTGGTGTTACTGTAATTTCATCAATAGAATTAATTCTTGTAAGTAACTTGAATGATGTTGGCTTTGTACCTGCTGTTGTTTCAACTCCATAAGAGAAAGTAACGCCCAGTGTACTTAATCCTGCTACTGCATCTGCCATTTAATCTACCTCCTAAAAATTCGCAAAAAAATAAGAGCATTTCTGCTCTTTGTTACAATAATCTGTCATTTGCTCCGATTAACCGCCTAAATCGTGCGGTGCTCTTATGTACTTTGTTGCTGATTGAAAATTCTGGCATTGCATTGCCTTGAAATCTCATTGTTTTAAATGTATCTGTAATTTCTGCCATAACCTTGCGACAGTCAGACTTGCTTGTGTTAGTGGTAACATCTACTTGAAATGTTGCTAACAATGCGTTAATTGTCTGTCCGTCAAGCGTTTGTCCTTGTTCAACTGCTGGCAGTAAATGAATGTATACTGTCGGGAATACTGCTTGACCGCTGTTTTCTCCCTCATTGGTTATGACTATCTTTGGATATGTCTTTTTAAGCTGTGTTAGGGTTTTAGCCTTGACAAGTGCTGTGACTGTATTCTCAAGGTCTGTCGCCCAATCGTTTGCATTTGCCATTAACTAAACACCTCTCTTGCTATGTAAAGATTATCGCTTCTTGCAAAATGAAAAAGTCGCTTTTCAGCGACCTTTCTTAAATAACTCTTCATATGTTCTTGCCCCTTTTCTATATCTATGAATTATGGTTTTTCTTGATGTGCCTGTTATTTTTTCCCATTCTGTCAAATTGTGTTCTTCTTCGCCAACCCTAATAATTATCTGTTGGGGCTTATTTATTATTTTTGTATTCTGAATTAATTCGTCAACAGTACATAAACCTTTTAAATATCTTTGATATCTACTTCTCAATGTAGTCATTGATATTTCATATTCTTTATGTAAATCAAGTAATGTTTTTTCTTCTCCGTTTATAACTATCTTTCTTGTACATCTTTTGTTATAATTTTGAACATCTTTATCAGCCCATCTGCAATTAGATGGCTCATAATTGCCATTAACATCTATTCGGTCAAGGGATTGTTCAGCTTTAGTCTTTTTATTATCGTACCCATTTTTGTAAGCCCAATTAATAAAATTTTCTACATTTTCTAACCATTCATCACATACTTTTATTCCTCTGCCACCATATAATGAATATGAATCACAGTTTGGGTTATAACATCTGTATTTCATACCATAATAAATGCTGTACAACTTTTCGTGTGAGTATCCGTGATTATGATAGCCTTTCTCCGCGCTTATACAACCGCAAGATTTTGTGTATCCATTTTCGAGAGAGTCTTTTCTTGTAATAATAAAATTCCCACAATCACATTTGCATTTCCAGTATGCGTGGTGCTTATCATTTGGATTTTTCACTTTTTCAACAGCTATTAATCTGCCATACCTTCTCCCTGTTAAATCAATCGCTTTTCCCATAATATCACCTTTAATTAAATTTTATAATTTAATTATAAACCCATATATTATAATTATCAAGCGTTTTATTAAACTTTACAATTTAATTTTATTATGATAATATATTGAAAATAATATAAAGGAGTTGATTTTATGTTAAAAGACGAATTAAAAGGTCTTATTGTATCTCAAGGTTTTACTATGTCACAAGTAAATGCTGAATTAAATCGTAGGCACGGAACACATCTTTCTTTTCAAAATTTTAGTAATCGCTTTCGCAAAGAAAGTTTTACTTATAATGAAGTTATAGAAATTCTTGATATAATAGGTTATAGAGCAGAATGGGTTAAAATTAACTAAATACTCTCCTTGCTACCTCAACATATTTCTGTATGATTTCCATATCAGCCTTATAAACAGGCATTTGTGCTTCTACGCCGTGTGTAAGAACTAAGGTTCCGTCATCGTCATAGTAACCCCACACTTTTTGTATGCCGTGATGTTCGCCGTATGAGCCTATAACCATACCATTAACAACACCTTTGTCGTGTGGACTACTTCCAGCCGCTCCATTGTAGAATACACCAGCTCCGAACTCTATAAACATAAGTTCTTTGCCCTCTACAATTAATTTTGCTTCGGCATATTCTCCAACAGATTTTATCTCAACATAACTGTGATGGCTTGTATCTGAACCGCTACGAACACCTTTCTCATCATATGTATAACTTGCTTTTGCCATATTTTCATCTATAACAGGTATTCCAACTTCTGCAAGCTCTTTGACAAGCTGTAAAGTCTTTTTGATAAGCCAGTTCTTATACTGTTGTAGCTGTCTGATAGCTTCATTTACAGACTTTTCAGACAAGGATATATCAATTGTATGTCTTGCCATATTACACCGCCTTAGAGTAATTTTAAGTCCACAAAAACTTTAAATATTTTAGGTGATTGAATTGCAAACCAATCAATAGTTGTTTCATCGTGTCCAAATTGTTCTATATGCTGCCAATTGCACTGTAATCCGCTTTCAGATAGAAAGGCGTGTATTATTTCGTGTCTTAATTGTTTCTTTTGCAATTCTACAAAATTACCTACTTCATTATAGTTATCAGAACGAATTACTATTAACTTTGATGTATTATCACAAAAGCCGTCAACATCTTCATTGTTAAGCGTTCTTAGTTCAATAGCATATTCTGTTCCTAAAATATTAATTGTTGTGTTTTCCATAATGCACCTACTTTACAACTGCTTTAAGCATATACTTAGTTGAATATAATGCTGGCTTAATGCCTACAATCGTGAAGTCTGCTGATGTTTCATCAACAAGACTGTCAGATGTGTATGTAGGCTTGCTATTAAGCCATATAAGGTCGCCTTTTTGAATAGGTAATGTATCCCTATCTGTCAGCAAAATAGCGTCAAAATCAGCCGTATCAAAGCCGTATTCTTTGCTTTGTGCTTCTCCGCCGCTGAATGATATGTTGGCTTTGAAATCGACCGGCTCTGAAAAGCCCGTTTTCTCTTCAAGAACTTTAGGTATCTTATTTCCCTCATCATCAAGATAAGGAATGAAGTTACCCTCTGTATCGGTATATCCCTCATAAAGGATATTGCCGTCATCGTCTCTTTCGTAGATAATTACTGTCTGTCCTTGAAGTGAATACTTCATAGCCTGCTTATTAATGTCAAGCATTGTTCTTTACCTGCTTATAAATCTGATTAACACCTGTGCTTGATAATCCGGACACAATTCCTACTGCGATTGCATTAAGAATATCATTTGCCGGAAAGTCAGGTATTACATACATACCTATAATGCCTAAGATACCGCCTGCAACGCCTACGATTATAGGAATGTAATTATCCTTAATGTGTGGGATTGCTTTGGCTCCTAAGCCTATCAGATATGTAATTACAACGATTGCTACAACTGTTGTTACCGATGTTATATCCATTTTAATCTTTACCTCCATTCTTTAAGTGAATTTCCTGTATTTCGTTATACATCTTAGTTACCATCCCATTGCCTCCTAATGCGTGATATGCGTTATACATCTCAACAAAATTGTCATAGGCATAAGATGGTATTTCACCAATTTTCATATACTTATCGTGATATTCGATAAGTTGTACTCGCAAAAGCAACATTGTGCCTTTGCTATTGGCGTCTTTGTCTTTTTTCTGTTGCTTCAGAAGCCAAACTATATAGCCAAGTAATATCGGTAATACTACGGTATAAGTTTGTAATAAAAATTCTTTCATTTTATATCTCCTGCAAAATTAATAGGCACACCGCCCACCACCCTTAATGTGTGCCGCCTGCTACCATATTGCCGACATCAGCAAAATGGTAACGCACAATCTTCTTTAATATTCTGTAATGCCCTATAGGCGTTATAATACTTTGGCAAATGGAAATACCCCGACAAATAAGCTGTCTCTATCTCTCCAAGTTCTGTTGACACCATTCTCGTTGTAGCTTGCCATAAATGCTTCACCTGCCTGTGAATGGTCGTAGACAGCCAGATTAACGATAACACTCTCAAACTTCTTTAAGTCCTCGGTTATCATTTCGTCTGTGTAGCTGTCAGGGTAATTTCTTCTTGCTTTTACATCTTCTGTAGCCTGTTTAATAAGCTGTTCGATTACTGGATTATCTTCTTTGCTATCGAACACTACCACATCAGATGTTGTTTCATCATCATTTGTGACTGTATCAATATGAAATTGTTTAAGTCTGATTTTAACTTGCTCTAATGTAGTGTATTCCATAATTTCAGCTCCTATAATCCTAATTTCTCAATTAACAATTCTTTAAGTTCTGCTCCTGTAAGCTCCATTGCGTTCTCAATACCTTGTTCTAAGGCAAGTGTCTGTAAGTCCGCTGTTGGCATACGCTTAATAGCTGTCTTTGTGTAATCGCTTGTAGGTTGAGCGGGGAACTTGTCCTGCTCTTCCTCGTATTTAAGTTCATCCCCATAAACTGCTTCCTGTCTTACGTTATCTGCTGTTACTTCTTCGCTCTGCTTTGCGGCGTTGATTTTATGTCGTCTTAATAACATATAAACACCTCTTACTTTCCGAACTTAGCAAGAACAACCTTTGAATCGTTGCTTAAGACTGCTGTATAGTGTTCATCGCCAGAGATAACAGTTGTCTTTGCAAGAATATCTCTGTCCGATTCAATCTCAACGCTTCTCTTCATATAGATTGTAAGTGCGTTCTCTTCCTCTGACACGCCATCTGCACCTGTGTCCTCGTTAGGGTCTTCTGCTGACACGATAACAATCGGACAAGCGTAGAACTCTGTTGTAACAGCCTTTAACTTGCTACCTACCTTGATTTCCTTGTCCTTTGGCTTAAGCGTATGTGCAAGTGCTGTGTCAAGATGAACATTAGTTGCATCCTCGCTTGTTGTATCAGCTACAACATTGATTGTTCCTGTTGAATCATCAAGTTCATACTTAACCAGCTTAACTTTCTTAGACTTAACAACCTGTGCTCCTGCGATAGAACCGATAGTGCCATTCATAATTACGTTAAGTGGGTACTTGTCATTGCTCTTGAAATCAGCGTCATTAAGTAATGTGGCTTCCTGTGCCGGATTGATGAATAATATCTTTGTAAGTGATGAATCTGATTCATCATCAAACTTGCTATTAGCCGCTACAACTGCTGAATAGCTGATAGGTGCTGCTGTTCCATCGTGATCAATAGGTGCTGTGCAAAGTGCGTCATAGCTGTCATTATCAACCTTTGCAGCGATTGACATAGCAATCTGATTGATAGCTGTACCAAGTGGGTCGCCATAACCAGATAACACTGATTCGTCTGTAAGTTCTACTGCCTTACCTGCTTTCTTAACCTTTGCTTCTGTTGTAGATGTTGTAAGTACTGTTGTACCCATAGCAACACCTTCTGCTACATCCTGTGCATCACCTATATAAGCGTATTTTGGGACAACAATAGTGCTTCCCGGTCTGCCTACAAGTGTTGTATCAACTCTTGCAATAGGCGAAAACTTAATCTTCTTTGGTAACTTAGCTGATACCATATCAGCCATTACCTGTGGGTCTACTAAATTTGCTAACTTAGTCTGTGGCATAGTTTGTTTACCTCCGTTTTCTACTCTGTGAACTTCTTATAAAGTTCTGGATTCTTATTTTTGAACTCCACTCTTTCGTGGTAATTCATCTTGTTAAACTGTTCCTGTGTTATCGTGCTTTCTTCTCCACCGCCCGCATTAATAGCTGGTCTTGATTTAAGCCACTCTGCCTTAGCTTCTTTAACCTGTCTTTGCACTTCATTAGCAATTACAGTTGCTATAAGGCTATGATCTGCGTCTGCAACTGCCTCAATCAAAGAATCAATATCCTTTCCATCACCTATAACTTTCTGATAAGCATTGACAGCTTTCATATGATTAAGCTCTTTACTCATGTTCTCGAACTTTTCGGCCTGCAACTTTTCAGCTTCCGCCTTTGCTTCCGCTTCCTGTTCTTCTGCTGTCTGCTTCGAGCGAAGTTCTTTCTTGTACTTAGCTGCTTCTGAACTGGCTTTATCAGAAGCATTCTTATACTTCTCTTTTTCAGCTCTTTCACTAGCAAGCTGTGCCATAAGTTCTTCTACGCTAGGTGTCTGTTCTTCATTCTGTGGCTCATTGTTAGTTGTTGGTTCTGTTGTTGTGTTAGTTACATCTGCCATAATTTCTTTACCTCTGCTTTCTGCGTTTTTTGTTGTTCTCTCAACTTCTTGCGATATTTGTATTGCCCTTTCTCTAGGGCATATAAAAAGCCACAAGGCATTTCTACCCTGTGGCTCAATATCAATTTATTTATCTGTTCTGCTCTTATCTATAACCGGACTATTTTCTGTCTGGTCTGATAAGTCTTGCATTGTGCGGTCTTTATTAGGTGGCTGTTCTCCATCTCCACCCTCCGCTTGGTTCTGTGTGCCTTTGTTAATTATGCTGTCTTGATATGCCTTAACCATTTCTCCGCTTCTCGCTACAACATCGTTAGGGTCATCAAAGAATGGAATTGCATCAACTGTATCTTTAAGACTAAATCCGTGGCTTATCAATGTCGCCATAGCGTTAACCTTAGTTGACATTTCATAAGTTTTTTGCCGCTTAATGTTAGGTTTTACATCTCTTGCCCTTAATTTAAGCAATGGGTTGCTGCTGCTAACATTGTTTGACAACTTAATAGCCGCAAGAACAACTTTTATCTCTTCCATTTTGCAGCCATCTGTAATTAATTGCTGTTTTGCCGCCGCTGTTTCAGCCTGTGACCAACCTGTTGCGTCTGACATTGCAACTCCTGTACTACCACCACTGTTATCATTTCGTTGTGGTACATTGCATTTCTGTAAGATTATCTGCCGCCTTGATTGGATATTGCTAAGCATACCCGTGTAATCGTAATTAATTGCAAGTGGCTCAACTATTGGAGTTTTGCCATCTGCTGATGTGTAGGTCTGCATCCATTCTCCAGATTTTGGCTTTCTTACTTTTTCAGTGATGTGTGGTGCTCCATCTTTATCAACTGTTGTTTCCTGCTCAACCGGGAAATCGACATCATTTGTGTGCCATACCGCCTGCGTATTTTGTTCAACATCATTTGTAAAATCTGAAATGAGTAGGTTTAAGTTATCCATTTCAGATATTTGCCGTTCAAAACAGCCCATTCTATCAAATGACCTTGTATATTCAATAATAGGAATTTTATGTAATGGATTCTCTTCCCCACTTCTCTCTAAAAATCCCCATTTCGTTTTTCCTTTATTTTTTCCGTTAGTAATTTTTATTCCGTCGGTAATTTCATATCTCGTATCTTTGGTAAAACAAGTGTAATATCTTGTGCCGCTATGTTTGTCTTTGATATAAGTACCTGCAAGAATAACCCTCTTATCACTATAAGCTGTTGACCTTACAACAAATGTTGTTCTTGGGTCTAATATGTCATATGTGAAATAGCTTTCTCCGTCCTCGTATTCTGTATTTATATCAATATAAACATATCCGATTCCGCCGATTTCAACATACCTAGCAAGTTCCTGCTGCTTTTGCCTTGCGTTCTGTGATTCATAGCAGCTGTTTAATTCTGCTATAGCTTCTGTGAGATTAGAATCCTCATTATCGCCGTTTTGAACTAGCGTTATAGGATTTCCCCACTTAAATCCTAAATTAAACTCTGTGACCTCGTTAGCCACATTATCACAGCACTCACAATCAATGTCTGGTCTGTAAGTTTTGGCATTCTTCCTAACTATTGGCTGTATTCCTGCGTCATAATCAAGAAGAAACTGTATTCTGTTGGAATTAATATCATGTTCCAAAATTGCTTCACGCAAAATTGGTATTATATTGTCAGGTGTTATTTCTTTTGCACCTGTATAAATAGCAATTCTTCCTGTCTGCATTATCTACACCTCTAATAAAATGTCATACCGCTTGAACTTCTGCTTTGTGGTATTTCCTTAATCTGAAAATTATCATCATCGTTAGGTACATACCATATCCATTTGTGGCAATGCTTGCACGCTAATTTATGTGTTCGTGGGTCTTTGCTGTCTGCCTTAGTCAAAAACTTATGGCAGTTCGGACACATAATTGACTTGTCTTTGTTTGTATAAAAAATCATATTGTTACCTCGTTACATAGTAAAAGCACCGCCATAATTAAATGACGATGCTTTTCGATAAGGATTATACATGTTTATGAAATTTGCTTTGCTCATTGTAATAATACATAATTTTTTCGTCACAATCGTAACATCTTTTATTTTTTTTCAATAAATCTTTGAAAAGCCATTTTTACGCTACTTTCTGTGTTGCCACCTATGATATGTGCTATCTGAATCCAAGTCTTATTTTCTAAAAATCTAAGATTGATTATTCTTCTCATTCTACTATCGTCAACGCTTGCAATAAATTCTTCAACCTCATTGGTTTTTTCCAACAAATCATCTTCAAGCAACTGCAATGTGGCTTTTCTGGCATAAAGGAGCGTTTTCTTTCTGCTGTACTCTGGAAAGGGTATGCCTTCAATCTTGAAATGCTGTTTACCACCATCGCCGCCGCTAACAGAATCTATAACCATTTCTCCAGCTTCAATTTTACTTATATCTTTTTCAAGTCGTTCTATCTTTAGTCTTACTTCTTTTACTTCTTCCTGTAAGTCGCAATACTGTGATAAAACTTCCTTTGTTACCATAAATTCCCTCCTGTTATATTGGACTTGACATAATTACTGTCTTTTTTACTCTATTTCCTCTTTTCATTCTTAATGCAAAATTTGAAAAAACATCCGGTACATCATCGTGCAAATTTTTACCAGATACTGAATATTTCAACAACCAACTCATCATCTCTGCGTAATCGCTCTTGGGTTCATATAGGCTTCTATCTTTAAACACAATATGTTGCAATACCCAACTAGAACATTGAAATATTCTTGCTTCTTTGTTTGTTTCAGTTGCAGTGTCTGATATATTGCATAACCAGCCTTTTTCTTCTACTCGTTTTCTGACTTCATTTGCAACTCTATCTCCGCCTTGATTAGCTTCAAAATCGCAATCTTGTATTTCGTTATCGACAATTAAATTTGCTGAATTTTCATATTGTTTTTCGTAATCTGCCGAATTGTTGCATATAGTATCAGTGCAGTAATACGTTCCCTCATATCCTTCAAATTCAACCAGGCAAGGGAACACATAAAAATCAGTACCAGAGGATTTCGTGTCACATTGTCCAGTAATTCTTTTAATTCGTGTTTTAGGAAGTTCTTTATATCTCATTATTTTGTTTTCTGGATAAAGCAATCCCTCACGTTCTATTGGATCTTGCTTATAAAGACATCTATAAGATATATCATCCATTGTCAGTGCTTGATCATTAAAAAATTCCACCGACATTCCATTATATTCATAGTCAAAATTACTTTTCCCTGTTTTAGGGTCAATATCTGGAATCGAAATAATTTTTAACTTTGGGTCGTTTCCATAAAGCTCAATAATATGTCCAATAATGTCTTTTGTGCTCCATCTGGTCATTATAATTATTTCTTTTACTTGTTCGTTTAGCTTTCTTTGCTTTAAATCGACTCCATAAATTCTCCATATTTTTTCAAGAATTATTGGATTAAGTGCTTCTTCAATAGAACCTATAAGGTCATCACAATATAAATAACGGTTAGTTCTAACCTTACCAGCATTCTTAGCTCCTATTGATGAGCATTGAATACTTGAAAATGCTTTGTATTTACCGAAATTAGCTTCTTGTGCCTGTGCATTTGTGCTTTGTAATGGTAAATTAGGGAAAATAACATTCCATTTATATTCTTTATCATCTGTTGTTATGTCAAGCACTCCTTTATAAAACTTTCCTGTAATTTCGTTGCTGTGAGAAAAGAAAAGGCTGTAATCTTTAGGGTGCTTGCCAATTATCCAAGAGCAAAAAAATTTTTCTAGTGTAGTTTTTTGCGTTCCTGGTGGCATAGAAATACATAATCTATTATATTTGTCGTCTTCCAAATCTTGCATAGCTTGAATAAGCCCGTATTTATTAAGCTGTTTCATTTTTGGCTGATAAAATCTTTCACTCTCTTCTCTGTCTTTTTCAAGATAAAGCAAATAGCTGTGAAATAAGTGCGGAGCTTCAAGTAATAAGGTATCAAAATATCTATTGACTAAATCATTGTCTATATTGTTGTTAAATGTATATTTTTCAAGTTCAAAAATATCTATGCCTATATCACGCATACAAGCCTTTTCTATGAGTTCTTTTGCCCTAGTCGTACATTTTAACATTGTGTCAATTTCGCCCTCGTTCTTGGCAAGCTGGCACACGTTGTAGTAGGTTTCTATGATATTTTCATCTATTCCATTTTGGGATATGTATTTTTCGCAATCATCTATCAGTTGATTTAATTCAGAATTCAAGATAAGCACCTCCACTTAAAAGCAAAGGTGCTTATAGACCTCTGCCTATAACTGTTTTAGGGTAGCGCCACAAACCATTTATGTGGCGGTATTTCGCTTTATTTTACTATTATCATATCTTTTATCATTTGGACTGTATTATTTACTGCTTTTTTTAGAATATTATCGTCAATTTCTAAATCTCTTACTTCTCCGCTCCTAGCCATTCCTGCGCAGACGCAATCGCTAATCATTTCAAGTACATCTATCAGGTTTACATCGCCTGGGCAGTTCGATAATAAGTGATGTCTTTCGGCTTTGATATGTAGCTGATACCATTCATCATTCACAAAGTCCGTTCCATTGTTTATTGTAGATAAAAAATTATCATAGAACATTTTTTCTTGTGATTTTTTGGTGTAATCGTGATTTTTCCCTCTTTCTTCTATTATTTTTGACAGTTCATACATAACAGCTTCTACATCTTTAATGTGCATATTGTTTGCCTCTTGGAACTTCTCAAAAGTAACATCTTTAGGTGCCGTTCTTGTGTCTCCATTCGGATTTTTATAAATTTCTATCATATAATATTCCTTTCTAGGGTAGCAACTAACTCTATTTGTTAGCCGGTAATTTTGCTTATTTTAATTCATCTGCTGTAACTATATGTAAAATTCCATAATTACCTTTATCAAAACTGTCTCTTGCACTTTCGTGACATCTTGTGCGTAGTACATTTAATGCACTTTTAATATTGCTATTGCAAATAGCCTTAGCAATGTCAGAAAATGGTTGTGGGGTGTCTAGTCTTGAATTAGCTTCTGCTATAGAACAATGCTTATATTGTATTATTGCATCCATTGCAAAGTCTCTGTCCAAATTAACACCCAAAAATCTGTCCGTAACTGTATTCCATATAGCATATAGGTTATCTACATCATCTTGTAATGCGACTATTAACATATAATCTCACTCCTTGTTCAGTTCATCCGCATATCTTGTCATTTCAATCTGTGTTCCGTTTTCATCCCTTGCACCGACAGTTACATATCTGTTACTTCCACTCATCATATCCCCAATCCGCATTTCTGTTTTATCATCATTAAACTTGTAACACTCACGCATTTTCTCAATGTAGTTATTCATTTCTGATATTTTCATAACTTTGCTCCTTAAATTCTTGCAACTACGTGTTCTTTTACAATTTCTTCTTTTTCCGGGTCGTAAATAACCGAACCGTTTTTATCAGTCTTATTCTTATCAAATTCGCAAGAAACTTTTATACCATCCTTATTACTGCATTCTGCGTGATAATCAATGGCACATACTTTCTTCTGCCATTTCCCATTGGCATAAATCTTTGTGTAACCGCCAGCTCTTGTTTTAATGATTATTTTACTTCTTGATTTCTTCATTTCTCATAAACTCCTCAAAATCTTCCATACACTTAGGGCACAAGTCGTATGTGACATTTAAAAAACCATTCTTTGTAATGGAATTTCCGCACAGTATTCCTTTTTTAATTTCTGCGCCGCACCTGTCGCAAGTATACCATTCTTTTTGATGTTTCATAGCAATCCCCCTTTACAAAATTGGCAAACCCTCCGATTATTCTTTAAAAAGCACTTCTTTCACTAAAAAAGTAAGTTGTATCTTTTTCATTCCAGACTCATCGTCTGTAATGCCATCTACACTATATATACTATCAACTGGGTTACCATCAAAGAAAACTTTGACATATCCTTTTGAAATATCCAACAATGCTTCTTTAATCATTCTTTCACCAACTTTCTAAGAGCCATAAGTAAAAAGCTGTTTGTATATTCGTTCATTTAACGCTTTTTCTAATTCGTCTTTGTACCTAAATGGACTTAAAGGGCTTTTTATTTCTTCCCTCAATATAGGTGACATATTGTCTATCAAAATGCCTTGTGTAGCACTTGCAAGATTTTGTGGTGGCAAATCCATTAAGGCGCATAACTCCATTCTTTTATGGTCACATTTTCCAGATTTAGGGCAACTTTTACATTTTTCTGCTAATTTACTTAAAGGTTCTGCCATCATTCCACCAACTTTCTACCGCAGATAGGGCAATAATTGATTTCAAACTCCCCCTCTCCATATTCTTCACCGCTGTTGTCATAGCAAAGTTTATAATAATTGCCATAATTAGTTGATTCTATATATGCTCTGCCATATGTATAGCCATTTTCAATCTTCTTCTTTTTACCATTGCAAAATTCACACATATCACTTCTTCCCCCATAAATTATCTGGTAATTCCTCACCACCATAAATCTTGTTAGCATATTTCTTAAATGTTGGCACGCTACAACCTGCTACTTTTGCCGCCTTTACTTGTGAAGCCTGTCCCGATATGTATAAGTTAATTGCTTCATAAAACTTGTCTTTGTTTAGTGGGTGTACGCCTATAGCCATAATAATCACTCCTATCTATATTTGTTATAGATTGTTAATGCCATTAGTAATTCCCCAAATGCAAAAACTAATAAGCCTGCCAAACCAGCCATATTATTTATTAAGTAAATCAATGTGAGATTTATTGCTGTTAGTATCGCTTCCACTATTTCCTTTTTCATAAACATCACTCCTTTACATTTCTATAAATCTATTTGCCAGCTTGCCAAGATATTCAGCATTGGCAAAATGTGTTATTGAGTAGTTAGTGCTTTCTCTATGTTCTCTGATGAAATGGTCATTAACCATTCTCTGTAAAACTGTAAATCCGTTATCGTCTGTTTCGTATATAGCGTCAGCGTCGAAATGTCCGTGTTCCGTATCTGTGATAGTTGATAGGACAAAACATACATTCTTTAATGTCTTATCTGTAAGTATTGGGTGTACTTTATGGAAATAGATTTCATATAACTGCATATACATCTTAAATCCATCTTTAACACAATCGCATATAGCTGAATTATCTATATCGTCGTCACAGATGTTATTAAACCTATCAACCATATCTTTTTCTTTAAGCAACATTTCATCTCTTGTGACTGCTCTTGCCGTCGGTTTCTCTGAAAACGATGTATGTACCTCTCCATCAATGTTAATTGATGTATTGTCCTTATTAGTAATTTCTGGATTATAATCTCTGTTTATATTCTCTGTAGTAATCTCTGGTAATGGTCTGTCGTTTTGTCCTTCTCGACAGGTCATTCTGTCCTGTCGGTCTGTCATATTGTCTTGTCGATTTGTCATTCTGTCCTCATCGGAATTAAATTTATCCACAAGTTCCTGTAGTTTCTTAGTATTTATTGTGTACCACTTTGTTTTATCAATAGCCAATTTATTGTAATTAGCTGATATAACAATTCCTTTACTTTCAAGCCTTGTGAATGTTCTCTGTATCGTTTTTTCACTCCAATATGGAAAATCATTAGCTTTCCAATCGCTGTATGAGTTATATACCCAATATCTATCGTCAATAAAATTCTTATCAGCCTTTTTATTAATTTCTAGCCAATAATTTAACTGATTAAGTACTATTGCCTCGTTTAAATCACCTAAAACAAGTGCTAAATCAGTATTTATAATAAGCGTCTTTGATTTATCTATAAAAAGTTCCTTAAAATTCATAAATTACCTCCTACAACAGCAATCCTGTGACTATAAATCATTATTTATTGAAATTACAATATCTTTCAACTTTCTGTAATTTCCAATGATTAATTTCAATCATAATTTCGCAAAAAGATTTTATTTCGTCAAAATAATATGTAGTCCCGTTGTTAATATCAATCACAGCCTTTAAAGTTCTGTCATCAATAATTGATTGAATGTACGGATATAATTTGTGATATTTTGTATGTAAATGCTTTGGCAGTAGTAATAAATTATTTATATCGTTATTATTCCTATCAAAATCAATATGATGTACCTCATATTCAACATCAAAATCAATTTTGTAGTAATCCTTGTAATACTGCCTGTAATCAAATTTCTTTCTCATTTTATTTACCTCCACGAATGATAATTTCCACGATTTTAAATATAACAACAAACAGGCAGTCGTGGTCTGCTTTTCGCTTCGTCAAGCTAGTTTGTTGTAAAGGTGAAAGTCAGAATCGAACTGACAATTGCAAATTTGTAGTCTGTTGCCTTACCATTTGGCTATTTCACCATATTGGTGGTTTTTTACTTGGTTATCACCACCCAAGGATTTTTTACTCAGCCGCAAGCGGCTCAATCCAGTTCCCTGTACTAAGTTTAACCGGTATATTGATTAGCACCTGCATTTCTCTAATAAACGCACTAGGGGTGTACTGGCAACATCGCCAATGGGGAAGAGAGGAATCGAACCTCTATTGTTTACCACTTGGGAACAGATTTACAGTCTGCCGCAACACCGCCAATCGTTGCCGCTTCTCCATATCGTTTTAAAAGACTAGCATTGTGAAAATGTTTCGATTAAGGTGGATAGTTGATACTGAAAAACAATGCTAGTCTTAATAGCAGTATAGGCTATGACACCTATAACAGGTCGTGGCAAAGCTTGGATGTCATTCTACCCGTGCAGTTGGGCTCAAAGAAAGTAGCTTCGCTCGCTGTCTATCCATACAGATAACTGCTGCGCTATAGGTATAACTTAATTTTATTTGCGTATTTATAATACGCAAAACCTCACGGACTATCTGACAGTCCTTAACAGCTCTCGCTATGAGGTGAAAGGAGGACTTAATGCTAGTAAACCAATAAGTCCTGTAAAGGCACAAGTGTAATTAAACACTTGAACTACCCCTGTGGGATTTGAACCCACGATACAGGAATCAAAATCCTGTGCCTTGACCACTTGGCTAAGGGGCAATATGCTATTCTTTTGTTTCAAAGAGTACTGCATTTTTATTTGCTGTTTCAAGCTCTGTGAAGTTATCCTTGCCTTTTACAACATTTGGATTGCCATTACAGGCATTACAAGGCTTTTCACAATATAACTTATGTCTATGTTTGCACTGGTAACAGTGCTTATCCTGATTACCCATTATTTATCACCTGCCTGTCTGTGATTAGCTTTGTAAGAATCAAAGCCATTCGGATAACGTGCTATAAGCTTATCTATGTTTGTCTGCATTACATCATCAAGACTGAATCCGCAGGCTTCGCAAATCATAGCAACGTACCACATTACATCGCCGCACTCTTTCTTGAGGTGCTCTAAGTCTATGCCTTTTTCGTGGAATATGCCCTTTTTAACGAGGTCTGATACTTCGCCGGCTTCACCAGTTAAACCTAAGACACCATTAAGAAGCCCTGCTATGTCATTTATGTTGCTACACTTAGCATTGTTTTCTGTTAGAGGACTAAGTGGAAGCTTACCAGTTAATTCAGTAATTAATCTATGATGAGCCTTTTTATCGTTAGTACGCATAGCCAATTTTTGGTATTCATTGCCCTGCATTTATAGCTCCTAACTCTTTTTCTGTTTTTTAAATTTTTTTGGAATTTATTCAGCCGACTAGCTGATTCTCTGATGTGTTTATTGAATATCTTGTGATTAATTAATATGTGTCTATTATACACCTAATTAGCTTAAATGTATAGATATTAATTAGATTATTTTTAATTAAATATATAAATGATTTATTAGTATTAATTATATGATTAATGGTTATGCGTTATTTATATATAATTATATAATATGTGTATTATGTGGGTAATAATAATATAAATATATATTAATATATAAAGCCTTTTTCTTATCGTGGAAAAATGAGTGACTTAGTTGGGGCGTGTTCCGAGGACAAATAAACCCCCTCCGCCCTTGTCCGTGTAATTGTGTCTATTTTATGCCATATTCTCAAACAATTAACACAATTAACACCATATCCATACTATAACGCCGATAAACCTTAATTTATCAGCGTTATCTAAATGCTTACCACTCACAAACCCAGTATTTAGGCGGTTTTCAAGTGGTTTAAATTGTGTCTGAATTGTTTATGGCGTTTATCTGCTGTTTATCCGTTAATTGTGTATTATTTTGGTTTAATTGCTGGCGTATTTCCGCGGCTGTAAGAGGTGTTTTGCTGGTGCTTTCTCTACTCACGCCGGGAAGATTCCAAGCAAAATGACGATTGAGTATTGCCAGAACTCCGACCGGATTTTTGTTGCCGGTTGCAAGCTTATTGGATAAACTTTCTTCGCGAAAAATGCGCAGTTTTTCCGCAAGGTCGAAACTTTTTGTACTTAGTTTTCTATCTTTCGTACCCCAGTCGTATATAGTATCCCTATTAATTCCAGTTAATAAACTAAAACCTATAATACTACACTCTTTATCATATACAGCACATAAATAATAATATATATATAATATATACTCAACTTTATCATAATCATACATATTAAAATTATTATTCATAATACAATTAGTATTATTTTTATTAATATTCTTATTTAACTTTAATATGCTTTTATCACTAAAAACATATCTATTTATATACATCAAGGCGGCGTTCCATCGGCTCTGTGGCTCTTTGGTCATATCTTCGATGTTGTGCTCTTCACAAAATTTTGTCAGATATAATTCTATGTCATTCTGGAATATCTCCGGTGTGTCTGGTGTTTCCTGTAGTTTCTCCATATGTTCCCCCCTTTCTGCTGGGTCTGCTCCAGCTAACTAATTTTATATATCTAATAACATAAAAATAACCCGATAACAATATTAATATTATCGGGTGTAAATCTTATATATTTAATTATTAAAATAATATAGCATAAATATATTGTAAAGTCAATCTTCTTCTATCGTCTTAAAATTCGTATCCCTTCATTCTTCCCGCTAAAGTAGGGGTAAAATGCGTATTATATTTATCGTCAAAATCTTGAATATATTTTATTATATCCTTGTCAAATTGTTCCATAACTTCCTCGGTTTTCTCCTCAGCTTCCTCGTATGTCATTCCCTCTAGCTCGTAAAGATAATCGTTTGATGTATCATCATCAAAACTGTAAGTGTATTCTATTCTCGGCAATCCTGCCTTACTCAAATAGTCGTTAATGCTCTCTCCTGTTGAGCAATTGCTTAGTAACTCCCCAATCGTCTCGGCATCACCGGACTCAGCGTGAAAAACGCTGCTGCTGTTCCTATGGATATAGTGCCTATCTCCGCACAATCGTACTATTGCTTGTGCCTGTTCTTCTGTAGCACCATTAAGCACAGCTAATTCAGCATTTTCATAGTTCTTTCGCTGCGCGCAAATCTCTTTGCCTTCGCGTATTTCTTTTGTCATTTCCATAACATTCACCTTTTAACCTTTCTTATTCTTCTATTCTTTCCCAATATGCTCTTACAATTTCAATCTCTTGTTCGTCGTTAGGTTCTCCGCTTAGGTTACACAAAATTGTATAATTAATCAAATCCACTTGTTCATCATCTTCATCAAAAAGATAAAAATGCTCATCTATTATCTTTTCGGCTTCTGTACTGTAGCAAGGGCTTTCATCGCTCCCTTGTGCTACATATCCAGTACTTAACAAAAATGCTTTTCCATCTTCGTAGCTCATCTTCTTGAGCTTGTCAATGCTTATTGTTTTCATTCTTTCCACCTTCCAGCCTTGTGGCTGCCCTTTCTTTTAATGTGCCTTAATTATATACTATTATCAGTATAATGTCAACACTAATTTTAGTGTTATTAAAAATATTTTATTTTTTCGTCATCTGTTGGAACTATCTCTATAATATCAGACGGCTGGCATCTTAATATAACGCATATTGTATTTAATGTCTTCGTATTAATGTCGCTTTTATTTCTCAAATTCTGCATTGTGCTTTCGCTCAATATCTTCTCTTTCCTCATTCTGTTAGCGGTGTAGCCACGCTGTGCCAGCTCTTTTAATACATCTATTTTATATGTAATCATTTACAAGCTCCTTTCTGTTTTGTTTTTACTATTATATATAAAATATTGCAGTTTTGCAACACTTAAAAACAAAATTTAAAAACATCTTAAAAGGTGTTGACATACACCTTAAAAGGTGTTATTATTAAGCTACAAAATAAATAAGGCGGTTGCACTTCTACCAAGACACACAACCGCCACCAATCAAAAAAGAAAGGTAAGCCGATTATATCACAATCGGCGAAAAGGTACAAGAATTATGAAAAAATTAACAATTGCAGAAAAGAGAGAAAAAGAGCTAAGAAGAGCAACAGAAACATACAATATTGAATATGATATTGCTAAAAAATTGATAAATCGCTTCTACAGACTGAATGCAGACCTTGACAGGTTATCATATTTAGAAAACGAGGAAAGAACTTGCAACCGCCAGAGCACAAAAGATTTATCTTTGAGCTGTGACAGGCGAATTGATAAATTAAATAAAGATTTAGAGCCTTACGGCTTAGCACTGGATAGCTTTAGCCACTTAATGACTATTGTTGTAAAAGGCACTACAAGGACAGCAATAGAAAGTTTTTATTATAACTAAGGAGGCACCAAAAAATGAAAATAGGCGACAAAATTATTTATGGCAATGAGATAGAATGTATTTTTAAGAATTACAAAATAACCTCAAGCGGCGAGGTAATAATATACGCCAATTGTAAAGGTGGCACAATTATAGCACCTTGGGAAATGTTTAAGGAGGGTTAATATTATGAAGACAATTAAATTACAAGGAATATACACACCGCAAAAAGCAATTCCGGCGGCAGAATTAAAGCCGGGAATGGTTACAGTTTGGAATTTTGGTTACACTTCCACAGTCAAAAGCATAGAGCCAACAAAGAGCGGAAAAAGCGTTAAATGCGTTATTATTTCCAATGAAAGCGGAAACGAACATATTAGAACAATGCGAGCTGATAGACTTGTTGCAGTTAAAGAGGAAGAGCCAAAAAATCCGATTGATAAAGCACTCGCAAACAGGCAAAGAACATATAAAAGCATCTATTGCGACATTGGCACAGCCTTAGGCGCTTTTAGCACTTCGGAGCTTGCAGAATATTATATACAGCGTTTCGGAGATAGCGCACTGCGTTATTTTCTTGAGCAGGGAATAATTGCGGCAGAAATCAGCAAAGAAAAAGAAGCAATTTAATAGCAAGGTCGACACTTCCGGGGTTCGATTCCCCGGCTTGCTTTACCTGTAAGGAAATAAATAAAGAGAGGTAAAAGCAAATTAACCGCCGCAGAGGATGCCAGCCGGACCGATACCGGCTGGCGGTTTTTCCTTTTAAGGGATAATATTAATAATATGGAGGTCTATGATATGACAATATACGAAAAATTAAACACTTTAACAGCCGGAGAAATCCGCGGAAATTTAGAAAAATTTATATTTATCTATGGGAAAAAGGCGGCTAAAATCTTGGAGCTTGAAAAAATAGCAGATTTTTCTTTTGGGGATAATGGGCGGAGCGTAATTATATACACAGGTTCGCAGGCTGTTTTTGATTGTAACTATGATATTTTTTATGGCTTAAAAAGGCTTACAACTTGTTATAATAAAAGCGGTCTATTTTATGAATTTAACAATTAATAACTTGATTAAGGGTGTACAATCTGCGCCCTTTTTGGCTTGCTGGTTTGGCTGGTTCGATTCCAGCCGCAAGCATTAAGCATATATTTAATATGCTTTTGTTTGTGTACCTTGAAAAAATAATATAATAATGCTATGCTTATATATAAGGCTTTTTGCGCCTTTTTAGGTGTGCAAGTGTACCCGGTTGTGGTGGCGTGCGTTCTGGAAAATCCGCCAAAACTGGCGACAGCTTCCACAACTTGTAAGGGTATATTATACCCATTTTATACAACGCTGTCAAAAGCGTTTTAAGGCTGTTTTACTTTGTAGGCTTAATAAGTCTACATTGACACAATAAAACCACCGTACAGGTCAAATCACAAAGTCACAAAGTCAAAACAAGCACGAATCGCAGTCGGTCAAGTTTATATAATGCACTTTAATCTGTTAAAGTTTTTCATCAATTTTTCAGGGCAAATTTGAACAAAATCGTGAGCAAAAATTGAAATTCTGTGTAACCGATTTTTGGATTCCAAAATTGCATATGACGGGGGTATCAAAATTTTTGCATTATATTTTTGTGAGAAATTTTTTTCATTTTTTTAAGTAGGATTTAAACGAAATCTGAACCGAATTTTAAAAATTGTCAAAATCGTTTTTCTGAATATCAAAGATGTATCCGGGGAGGTATCAAATGCGTTACCCCGAAATTTTTTGACAGCATTTTTCTGTATAAATCAATGCTTTACTTGCATACCGGCATTGACTAAGCTCATATATCAACAATTCCTTAGTTATAGTCGGATTAGTCTTTTGAATTATCTTTAACAACTCATCTATACTCATCATCCCACTCTCCTAACTGCCCCTAAAACCATATCAACAATGTCAAATACTTCATCTCCATAAGTTGCTACAAAATCGCACAATATCTCTTCCTGCTCAATTGGTAAATACACATCATATGACATACAGATTGCGTGGCATACTTCGTGTATCAGCACTTTGCGTTGCATAAATCCACGCAAGGCATTTGACAGATAAATTGTGTGTGTATTTCTATCAGTTACACCTAAGCTGATTGTGCCGTCTGACCGCTTTAATTCACCCGAATTTGAATTTTTGTATTGCACTTGCCACATTGTGCCATTAATGCTAAAAACCATCTGTATGCTCCTTTCTAAATAAAACAAAAACCACTAACCGATATTGGCTAGTGGTTTTCTAATTCCCATATTCTTTTTAATAACTCTACAAGATAATCTGGTGGCTTTCTTCTGCTTTGTTCCCAACCTTGTAAAGTTCTTAACGGAAGTCCAAAATATCTAGCAAACTGTTGTTGTGACATTCCAGTTTCTTCTCTTAATTCTTTTATTGGTGAGCTATTTAAACTCAATATACTCACCCTCCCTTTCTTCAAAGCTGTTAATCTTTTCTAACAACTCATCAGTAGTGACTGTTTCAAAATCACCACAACTATACTCTTCTTCGCCATAGTCGTAGTGGTCGCCAAAACTGCCACAGCAAGGACAGAACTCCATATCTGCTGTTGTTCCGTAACTGATTTCCCAGTTGCCATTTTCAAGGCAGCTATAATCAGTCCAAAAGCCGTAACTACCGCCATCGTTACATTTTTCTGGGTCGTAGTTTGAGTAATCATTAAATCTTACTCTCTTTATGTTTTTTAATTCTTCTTTTCTCATAATATTCACCTTTGCTTGATATTCAAGCCCTTTCTTTATTTCTTGATTGTATTATACGTCAATGACGTATAACTGTCAAGCAAAAGTTATAATTATTTTTCACTAGCCAATATTCAGTTATCAATGTACAAAACAGGCTATGAATATTGCTACTCATAGCCCTTAATTTACAGCTTAGAAACAAGTGTACTAAGTTTGGTACGCATAAGATTGCGCTCCTCTGCTGTCATATCGCCAATAAGCTGTGTAATATCGCCGCCAAGTTCTTTGATATAGCCGTCAAGGGCTTTCATCTTATGTTCCTTATCCTCTGGCGTGTTGTTTTTATGCATTTCCTTAGTCTCTGTATAGTTTCTCTTTGCTCTGTCGTAATTACTTTCAGACATTGGCTCTGTATAGTACATCTTGCCATAATCTCTATCAATATCCCTCATATGTTCTGCTTCTGGGTACATATGGTAATAAGGCGGTTCTTCATATCCTCTGCGGTATGTTCCTTTACCTTTCGGTGCAAATCTTCCATCTGCATAGCGGTAGTGGTCATAGTATCTTCTGTCCGGATAATCTTCGTACTGTTCAAGCATACGCATAATATCCTCATTATCTTCCGACTTTTCCATAGCTTCAACAATTCTGTAATCCTTGTCAAAACAAGCTATGTTCTTTGCTATTTCTGTAAAATCCTTTAAATCGTCAAGGTTCTGCCCCTCAAAGCTATCTAATCCGATTGCTTCAACCTTAGCCTTGACACATTCCATAATCTGTTTAGCCCATTTATGCATAATATCAAGCCTCCCTTACTGCAACCAAATTACTGTTCTGTACTTCAATAGCCTGTGTAGATGTATTCTGCACCGCTACGGTACTGCAACAACCGCAAGGCACATCAACGTATGCCTGTGCTGATACATTAAAGAAATTCTCAACTGCTGCCGGTGTTACAATCATTCGTGTTGACTGTAAAGGCTCTCCGTCTACTGCAATGGCAAGCGAAATAGCTCCAACTGTACCGCCTGTAGGTATCTGAATGTTTCCGCTATAAGATACCAAAAATCTTGCCCTACACTGATTTGTAATACCTCTTAGCTTAATAATTCCACTTCCCTGTCTGTGGACGATACACTTACTACCGCATACCGGTGTTTCTGTAAATGCAACATCTTCTCCGGCGGCAACTGTTTGTAACGCAATTCCTGTTATTTCCATTATTTTTTACCTCTCTTTCATAAAAATAAGGGCAAACATTGTAGTCTGCCCTTTGGTTATAAGTAATACTGCATAGCAGACATAATCGAGTTAAACTCAATTAAGATACTCAATTATTCAGTTGTTAGCAATTACAGCCGGTATTGCAACCACAGCCATATGCATAACCATAAAGGTTAGAAGCTGGGAACGATGGAACCGGCGTAGGTCTTACTGCGTCAATAATCTGATTTGTCTGTGCTGCCATTGTACTAGTCAGAAGTGCGTTCTGCCTATCCTGTGAAGCTGCTCTTCTCAAATCGTTATTCTCTGCCTGTAAAGTTGCAATCTTGTCATTTGTCAGGAAGTCAAGGATTGCTCTAGTTCCTGCCTGCTGGCTGTCAATAATATCTCTTGTATTATTGTTCATTGTGTTCTGTAAAGCACAAGTGTTAGTTGCTAAATTGTAATTAACTCCCTGAATAGCTTCTCTTGTCTCACAGCAACAGTTAGCAAGCTGTGACTGTAAAGCGTTAGTATTCTGCATATTAGCAACTGTATCAGCGTTTACTGCCTGTTGTATGCCGTAGCCTGTCTGCATGATATTTGTGTTAATACCATTAAAACCTGTGAGCATACTGTTGTTCATAGCATAAAAGCCGTCACAAAGTCCGTTAGAAATGCCATCTAACTTGCTGATAACTGCCTGATTGTCAAAACCTCTTTGTATAGCTGAATCAGTGTAGCCTGCGCCGTTGCCATTTCCACCGAAACCGCCCCAGCCGTTATTGCCCCAGCCAAAGATTAAGAGAATTACAATCCACCATGCACCATCGCCCCACATACCATCGTTATTACGATTATTGCCTGTTACTGCGGCAATATCTGCGAGACTAACTCCGTTTGAATTAAACATCTTGTTTACCTCCATTTATTTTATTAACAAATGGGATAACCGGTCATTATGTGCGCACAACCCAAAATGTCCTAATTCATCATACCCTTAATATCATTAAGGTTTATTCCTTGTGTATTCATAAAATTACTTAAAATTTGCTCTGCGCCTTGCGTGTTTCCACTGTTTATCTGATTAAGCAAGTTTTTTGCCATAGGATTTCCACGCTGTGCCGACTGTTGTAAACAATTCATTGCCATTTGCTGTGGATTCCGAATTGACTTAAGTTGATTTATAGTTTGAATTAACTGCTGATTCATTCTTCATCACCGCCCTTACTTTGAGTTCTTGATGTTTTTCTCTGTGTTCCTAAAGATTTATCAAATCTATTTTCCAACTGCCCTATTTTCTCCGATAATTCCTCAAACTTATTCAGAAATAGCTGTGTGCTTTCGTCTGATAGGGTAAATTTAGCGTTTTCTGTATTAGCCATAGAATTTACTGTCTGATTATCTTTAGGGGCTGTATAAGGCTTATACACAACCGTCTTAATTGTTCCGTCAGCATTCCAACCCTTAACATATATTTCCGACATATCCTGTTTTGGGAAAAATGCCATTGAGCCATCCATAGGCACTTCATTTGCATTAATATTTTCAACTGTCTGTACTATTCTTCCGTTAATGCCTGCTATCTGCTGTGGCATAGGTTGTTGGATTTGTGGTTGTATCTGCTCCTGTGACTGAAATCTCTGGATATTCGCCATAGGATTGTACTGATACGCTCCGTACTGTGGTATATAATTACTCATAATCGGTTGCTGATAAGGATTGTTCATTGTCTGCCTCCTCTAAAACTTCCTCGATTGCGTGGATAACAAGAGATAATGTCACTAAGTCAAGTTTCTGTAATTCTTCTTTGCTCAAGATTTTTTCTCTTACTTCATCAGAAAACATTTGCACTACCTCTCTTTCTGATTATATTTTTGCATAAAAAAAGAGAAGAACATTATCAAGTTCTTCTCATATTTATGTCATATATCAAGGCTTTATTTAGTTTTAATTTACTACACACTTTTAATCTTGTTACTACACACTTACTACACACTTTTGCTATTGAAATATATAGAAATACATAGAAATATGTGGAAATTGATAATTAATCTAATGCCGCTTAAAATCCCTTAAATACCGCATTTATTGTGCTTTTTGTTAAGTTCATAAGGGGTAGTCTGATATACGTAATAAGTTTTCCAAGTTAAATATATTATACATCTTAACCACCATTGTTTTGTGGTTTTTTCAATTTTAATGTGTGTAGTACTACACACTTACTACACAGCACTTTTCTTAAAATCAACAATGTTGTCCTTGTCTTTCACAATTCTTTCAATATCTACTGCCGCTCTTTCTTCTGTTACATGTGTATATAAATCCATTGTCATTTTAAGAGTTGCATGACCTAAATATGATTGAACAACTTTTGCCTGCACACCTGCTTCAAAACATCTTGTAGCAAAAGTATGTCTTAAAGTATGTCCGCTAAACACAGGAAATTCGTTATCAAAACTTCTTGCAAGATTTATCTGCTTAACAATAGCTTTAATTGAATCTGAATAAATCTGCGAATTGAGAGGCGTGTTATAACTTGTCACAAACAAATAATTGTTCTGCTCTTTAGGTCTTTTGCACTTTACAATATCCTTTAATTCGAACTGCTTTTCAAGATATTTAATGCATTCGCTGTTAATAGGTACTTGTCTATAACTCTGTTTGGTTTTAGGCGGCTCAATGTGAAAAGTTTTGCACTTATCATCAAGGTATTTTTGATACACAAGTGTCTTATTAACATCAATATACCCCTCATCTAAGTGTATATCATTAGGTGTAAGTGCAAACAGTTCTCCTGGGCGCAAGCCTGTATTAACTGCCACATTATACAAATTATCGTAAAATGTCCCTTTACTTGCTTCTAAAAACTCTATCTGTTGTTTTGCTGTTAGTGTGAAAGCTTTAAGTTCTTTATCAGCCCTAAGCTTTACACCTTTTGCTGGATTCCTAATCATTAAGTCATCTTCTATTGCTCTACTGAACATATCATTAAGTATAACCTTAATCTTGTTCTGCCGTTCATATTTATAATTGTCATCAGCTATTTTATCAATTAGTGTTTGAATATCTGATTTAACGAAGGAATTTATGTTGCGATTTCCTAAAAAAGGTGATATATTTTTATTGTATATGTGAGTGTATTCCCTAAGGGTATTAGGGCGTACACTTTTCTTTTTGTACACTTCTATCCAACGATTAAACCAATCGTCCAGCTTAATATCATCTCTAATGCTTGTAAATTGAATATTTTCTGCTATTGCAACAGCCAATTCTTTTTTTACTTCTGATAACTTTGTGCCATAAATATATTTAATCTTATTAAATCTATCTTTATATCTCCCTTGATACACACCGTCCTTTCGCTGCGACAATCCTACACCTAGTTCTTTACCTTTTAAATCTTTTCCCATTCAAAAGCTCCTTTCTTTTGAAAAAAGCCTTGATATAGACAACCACATATTACTACATCAAGGCATATATTTCAATATATCTCTATATTTCGTTACTTTTTTCTATATAGTGCTCAAACTCCTTACGCTTAACAAGCCTCTTATTCCCAACTCTTAAAACAAATGGACAGCTAATTTCATTAAGCATACTGCTGATTCTATTAATTCCGATATTGCTATATTCGGACGCTTCTTCAACTGTTAATGTAACTTTTTCCCATATAGGAATTGTTTTAACCATGTCATCAGTCCTTTCTATCTTGATTTTTATATCCTTAACTCTTCTTGAAATTGTTGCTTTGGATAACATAAGTCTTTGACTAACCTGTTCTAAGCTCATATTACCCACAAGCAACTTGAAAATTCTTAGTTCCTCTTCTGTGAAATTGGCATTTTCAATTATTTCATCAAGCTCCGGCTTAGTCAGTCCCGAAAACTTCATAAGCCTATCTCCTTATTTAAACTTAATATGTTCTATTCCTGTTTCTTCGTATAACTGATTAACAAGCTCTTCCGCTGTGAATAATCCGTCATTATAGTTATCTATAAGTACTTTAAGTTCTCTCTGTACTTTTGTTAATCTCTGCTGTCCGAAACCGAACTTATCGTGTAGCACCCACATAATTAATATCAATGCTGATTCAAAATTTTTCTTTTGGTGTTCATTGCTAATTCTGTTCATCTGAACACGCAACATTTGTTCCTTAAACTTTTTCTGTTCTGCCTTGCTCATATTTTCACTTCTTTCTTAGAAACTGATTGTCGTATCGCCAGTAGTGCTTGCTATTATCATTCTTAAGGCTTTTACCCCTTTCATAGTCTGTCTGCCAGCATTTCTGACACAACTGTCCTTGCGGTCTGTCAATAGGTTCTCCACAACGATAGCACAAGTGATTTTCTTTGCGATATTCTTTTATATTTTGCCTATTTTCAGTTCTTTTTCTGTGGATAGCATTATCTTTATTCTGACATACAAAGCACTTTGCTTTGCCCTTAACAGCTTTAGCCTTACCGCATCTAACACATATGCCAGCTTTTCTACGTTCAGCGTATAAGTTTTTCGAATACTGTTTAAATGCTTCATTGTTTTTTCTTCGCTTATCATCACTTAATGGGTGATTAGCTCTATATTCAGCTTTGTTAGCCAAACATTCCGGACATATCTTTTCATCACCCACAAGTTTATTTTTGCGACATTCCGGGCAAATTTTAAACTGCCTGCAAAGTTCTCTAGTTTCTCTACTGTAAACCGTTTGCTTCTCCCTACATTCTTCACAATAAAAGCCTTTTCTATCAAGCGGCTTGCCGCATTTAGGGCACAATCCATTCTCTCGGCGGTAATTATATAATTTCTTCTGTGGACTAATTGGCGTTGTTTCCACTAAAAATCAACCTCTCATTCTGTCAATTCTATCTTGTACTTCTTGAGGTGCTTCAATATATTCTTCTGCGTTTGTATTTTGACCGATAAGGGCATTTTCTTTAATTTGTAGTGTATTTATATCTCTTTGGAATTTTTGCTCGATTTGAGCCTTATACGAATTTGCATTCGTCTTTTCGATAAGTGATTTGATACTGTCTGGCATACGTTTTATTTCATTCGCACGCTTAACAACTGTTTCGTAGGTTCTTAGAAAATTTGATTGTATTACTGTTTCTATCGTCTGATAATCTGATGTCGCCCAGTTTTTAAGGTTATCTGGCATACCTACAGCCTGTTTTACAAGTGGTGGTAACTTGTTAAATTCTTCAACCGCCCCATATGTACCATTCCGTAATGCCTTACTAACCAACCCCCAAGCTGTCATCCCGTCAAGCTCCTGTGGCTGTGATATAGTTTGTATCTTACTCATTATCTGCCCTACATCTGGTGCAAAACCACTCGTGTTAGTTGCAATGCAAGCCCTTAACGCTTGTAAAACTAATTCTTCTGGATATTCAGCAAGCATTATATGCCAAGCATTAAGAGTAATCTCTTTATCTGGCGGATTGTAGTTAGGATAATAAGCTTGTATCGTCATTAGAAGTTTTCCGACCTGTTCCCTTGTCATTTCATTGCCTCCATCCATTCATCAAATACATTTTTCTTGCCTTGCTGTTTATTAGAATTATTTTCTTTCAGCTCAAACAGCCCTTGCCAGCAATGGTCTACTGACTGATTAAGAATCTTAACCGCTAAGTCATTATCTCCACCCGACAGCTTTTCAAGAGTGTTCATAGCCCTATGTAATGCCTTGTCGGTACATATAGGCTTTTTAATCCTCTTACGCATTGTCACATACTCATTAAATGCTTCATCAAGTAATTCATCATCTGGGTAATAACTTTTCTTTTTGGATATTACGTTAGTAATATCTTTTTCTGTATTCTTATCTTCTTTAATTTCTTCTGTTCTTTCATTCTTACTTTCTTTTAATATAGAGTTTGTTAATAGAATGTTATCTGTTTGTTGATTGTTTGTTAAGTTGCTTGTTATTTGTTTGTTATCTTGCTTGTTATCTGTTTGATACAAATTGTAGTTAACTACAGTAAATATCGTGAATTTGTTTGTTGCTTTGCTTGTTATTTCGCCTGTTAATTGTAAGTGCTTTAGCGAGGTACGAATTTCCATTACAGACAAATTAGTTTCTTTTGATAATTCAGATATTGAAGAGGGGAAAGACCCTCTTTCAATTATCTTGCCTTTATAATTTCCATCTTTCCAATAGGCACTTATCAACATATACATAAAAAGTCTGAATGTATTAATATCGCTCCACCATTCCCACTTTAAAATCTTTCTGTCAATTTTAATAAAATTGCCTGCCATAATTACCTCTTCAAGTTCTGTCACATTGTTACTTCACTAAATCGTTAATGTTAACCCTAAATCCGTCAAATTCCTTGCCTTTACTCTTGATGTAAGCTGTTGTATCAAAGAACATCAAGTTGCCACTATTGTCGGTTGCCATACTTACACCATTTCTTGTAAGACTGCCTTTGAGTAGGTCAAGTAAAATCTGTATTTCCTGCTTTGTTTTGTCTTTCATTATTTACCTCTCCATATTTCCTCATCAAGAATATATTGCCTAATAAATCTATCTGCGTACTGTGGGTGTATCATTGACCTTGCTGTTTTAACATTGTCTGTCCCTACTTTTACACAATGCTCTTTTGTCATTGTTTTTATAGCGTCCTTACATTCGATAGCGTTATAACTAATTGACTCAAAAATAAGATTGTTCTGTGGCTCGCAATTCAAAAACCAATACTGTGTAGGCTTTTTAAAGTAATCTCCGCTATCTCTCCTATCTCTGTCAATTACCGCTGGGGAATAGCACCAATATCGTCTTAAAAAATGCTCTTCTGAATAAGGATTCTCCATTACTAGCTTTAATCCTTTTCTCGTGCAAATAATAAACATTTTGTTTACCAAATCATACATAAGTGAAACTTCTTTAAGCAAATTCATATCAAATTCGCATTTTTCTTCCAAAGACCATTTTTTCTGACTTGCCGACTGTCCTCTGAACCACAGCATTATCTGATTTTCAAACCTTATGCAAGGGAAAAACGCAAATATCAAATCATCAGGGCTTATCTTATCAAACAAACTCGGTTCACCTTGATACCCCTCTTCTATCTCTTTAAAAAGGTCGGTAACATAGTCGGTTTCGCCAAATTCATTCTGAATATCATAGTCATAGGCTTCAATTCCATACTTTTTGAAAGCATTCTTGAATGTTCCTGACTGTTCAAATAAACAATGTACTATCATACTGCGCCTCCTATAAAATCACTTATATTCATCTGACTGTCCTTTTCAAATACAAGCATTTCATTCTTTGCACGCTCGTAAAAGTTTCTGTCAATCTCGAATCCGTATGCATTTCTGTCAAGTTCTGCGGCGGCTCTTAGCGTGCTACCGCTACCGCAACAAGGGCCAATAACAACATCTCCCTCGTCTGTAAAAATCTCAATCAGCTTTTTAAGGACTGCTACAGGCTTTTGTGCCGGATGAATTTTCGGTACATCTTTTCCGTCTTTCTCCCACATCATATATGAACCATTGTTATAGTAAGTTCTGCCCCATTCCGCTTCATTACCGCCGTCAAACCAATTAAATACCATATGTCCTGTACCTCTGATATTCTTTCCGTTTTCATCAATCTGCAAGCCGTTTCTAAACTTCGGTAACTTGTTTCGGTACAATACAAGTGCATATTCTGTAGCGCCTACGATACGCATATTCGCTTTAAGTACCTGCGGGCTGTAATTCTTACAAAATACAAGCGGTATGTAATTAACAAATCCGTGTTTCTTTGCGGCGGCAATCAATGTTGATAACTGTTCAAACGAACAAAATACAATCATACAAGGGCTATTACTGCTTCTGCCCCTTGCGATAGGCTTTGTGTCCTCTTTTTTCAACATCTTTGAACAAAAATGGAAGTATTCGTACAGATTAAAGTTAAAATCTGAATTGAAAGCAGCCTTTTTCGCAAGTTTGCTTTCTCCGTTCTTATTATCGCCGCCGTTGTACCACATAGGGTTACTTCCATAAAAGTTAGTTCCTACATTGTAAGGAACATCAGCAATGATAAGTTGCGCTGGCGGTATTGCATATTTCTTGTAATTCTGCATTGAATCACGATATATCTCGCATTTAATCTTCTTTTTATACATTTTAAATCTACCAAAAGGAAACCTCGGTTTTATGTGCGCACAACCTATTCCTTTCTTTGATTTTTAGTTAGTTACTTTCTTCCTACAATGCGTTGCACCGAATTTGGATTTACCCACATATTCGTATCAATCAACACATTTTCATTTGCAATTCTTATAATGCTTTTGACCTCTGTATCTGTGCATTTCGTTGGGGTAATCATTCCAACAATGGCAGTCATAGTCTTTGTTAGTCATCTTTACCAACTTTCTTAAAGGAAACTCCTCTTAAATGCTCATCAAGGTCTAGTTCTGTTCCGTCAAGATTGCCATTCAACTTGTTTTGACAGTGACACAATAGCGTTTCAAGGTCGCAAATTCTACCTGCCCTATATTCACTTCTTATGAAGTCAAGAACTCTGTTTGCGCTTTTCATCCTGTACTTTATTATCTTTAAATTGTAATCAAGTCTTATATCTGCAATTTCTTTTTCACGCCGTCTGATTTCAGCTAAATTACACTTGCAAAATTCATAATCGCTAATAAGTTTTTTCTTTGCATTTCGTGCGATTTCTTCCGCTGTATAGCCTTTAATTTCGCTCATTCACTCCTACCTTCTTTCAAACAATCACTTACAAGCATATTTTCCTTGATTAGCTCATAAATAATATCAAGATATGTCCTGCGGTCTCTGTATCTGCAATTTGCGTCTTTATGTATTCTTGGGTCATTATCTATCCAATCATTAACATCAAAAATCACATTGCTCACAAAAAGCATTTTTACACCTCTTGCAACGCAAAGGTAATAACAACCATTCTTGCCATATTCACCCTTGCACTTCTTAAATCCGAATTTTTCAAATTCTTTGGATTTAACTTTTGGAATCAACATTACCATCACCCGCTTTCAATAAATCCATAAATTTCTCATACTGTTTCTGTGACACCTTATTATTAGCCTTATCCGCTCTCAGCTCGATTTTAAGGTGTTTTTCTGCTATAGAGGATAATTCCCTTGCTAACGCCTTTTTACCTTGCTGTATGCCCTGCATATAGCCTTTAGGTGCTTTTCTCTCGCCTATTGAGCCACTAGCACGATTTTCTCCTTGACCGCCTAAACTGACATTTCTAAGCTGATAACCTTTATCAGCATATAGCTTGATGTAATACTTCTCCTTTTCGTCAAGCTGGCTTTCGGAAAAATTCAGAAATTCAACTCGCCAACCATAAGGGTTTTTCTCTTTGTCGTACAGCTTATGCTTGCGTAAACTAAGGTCTATGTGCTGTTCGTAGCCTACAAGGTGGCTTGCCAATCTGCTAAGTGTATGTACTGCCTGTCCGATATACGCATACTTAAATCCGTTTTCATCTTCTCGGAGTAGAAAATATATTCCGCTTTTATCATTCAGTTTTGGATTCAACTTCAACAGTCGCTTTTTGTTTTCCTGTTCTATTGCCTTGGCTCTTGCTATGTTTTGATAATTCAAGAGTTACCACCTGCCTTTACTATCTCAATTGCCTTTTCAAGAGGAATAAGATAATTATTGCTGTTGCCACTTCCATACAATCTTACAGAAGAGTCTGTTTTCAACCGCTCCGCAACTCTATCAATGTCATAAACTGTTGGCTGATTATCAACAAAATCAAGAATCGCTTTCATCTGGCTTTTGTTATAGTACTGCTCCTGAAAATTTAAGTTATCTGCATCAATCAATCTCATTCTTCATCACTCCAGTCTAGCCTACAGCCGCACTTGCTACAGTAATTTGGTGCATTGTTGTTATCCATTATTCCTACATCGTGACTAACTTTGATTACGTTTCCGCATTCACAATGGAATACAGAAAGAGTATCACTAAGGTTATGGTTAAATATAGGTTTCTTAGGTATCTGCTTTTCAAGCGCCTTGATTGCCATATTTCTTGCTTCAACAACTCTTTTAGCAGCTTTGTCACTCAATCCTATTGTTGACATATTAAATCTTACCTCTCTTATTGCTTCGTTCTCTGTCATACTCACACCTCTTTAATTAAATGGTAATCCCTCGTCAGCTACATTGTCTGGAATTGACATAAAACTGTCTGAACTAGCATTACCGCCCATAATTCCATTATTGTTGCTCTGCTGATTAGTACGACTTTCGCAGAACTCGTGTCTTTCAACAACGCAATCATTAGTGTAGACTTTCTGTCCGTCCTTGTTAGTGTAGTTGCCTGTCTGCCATCTGCCCTCAACGATAATCTTAGTTCCCTGATGTAAATACTTCTCTGCAAACTCTCCATTCTTGCCAAATGCAATGCAGTTAATAAAGTCTGCTGCCTGTTCGCCCTCTTTCTTAAAAGCTCTGTAAACAGCTAATGTATACCTTGCTACCGCCATACTTCCACTTGCCGTCTGTGAATATCTTACTTCTGGCTCTCTAGTCAGCCTTCCACATAAAATTACACGATTCATTACTTTTCCTCACTTTCTGCTAACTCGAATCTGTATTTCTGTTCTGCATTAGGATATTTTTCCTTATCAACCTCACTCATAAACATTTCAAGAGGTCTATTCCAGATATGCTCCTCGTATTCATACACAACTGATATTTCTTCTGTTTCTGTGTGTCTTGAAATACCGATAATAGTAACAATCTTACCAATCTTAAAATGCTTATATTTCTCACCTTTCTGTGGTAAAGGTCTGTCAAATTCTGTACTGATGTTATCTGCCTTAAAATGCCTTGTGAGTAACGCAAGGTCACAATTTTCTTCTAATTCTCCATCAGCTTCAAATTCCTCACTTTCTTCAATATGTAACTGCTGAATAATATCCTCGCTTTCCACACATAGTTCACTAATTCTGTCCTCAAAGTTGGCTACATCTTCTATCTTATTATTTTCTACAAAATAGCCGCTAAATCTAAATATCTTTGCCATATTATTCCTCGCTTTCTGGCTTGTCACGCCGCTCAAATTCTATTACCCACACCCACGGATTCGCATTCCAACCGTAGCGGTCAAGGTCGGATTTCTTGATGGTAGTGTTCCACAAATCTTCAAACTGTCCTCTTGCGGTACACACTCCAGTAAGCAATCCACTATTACATCCTTCCGCTTGTGCCTGTACTTCTGTTATTTCCTGCAACCGCTCCATCCTCACATCCGTAACCTTAAGCCAGATTCTCGCCGCTTCTTTCGGCATGTGGATGGATGGTTTCCAACGTAAACCTTCTGACATCCATGAATTATCATCTGCCTTATACCAGAAAGTGTGAGCTGATATTTGAATAAATGTTTCCCGGACATACAGGATATCGCCCGGACAGATAGGACAAGTTCTTTCTGCTATGCTTAACTGCTCCGTATGTTTATTATCTGCAAAGTTATGTACCGCATAAGTTCTCTTGTCGGCATTGTAAAAATCCATATCCGGCACAGTACACTCATTGGCATCTTTGCAAATTCGCCTTGTGCAGGTCTTCCGTCCGTCCAGAATCGCCCGAACCATTTCGGTATTAAACAATATTGGTTTCATACTCATTCGTCGTTCCTCCCTAATAACTCTGGGTTATCAAAAATGTTGCCGATAATCTCACATTTCCAATCATCTTCATTAGTCCAAAAATGTAAATCCTTTCGCCATATAGTATCTTTAATCCACTTAATTCTCCATTCTGCCTTATCCCAGATAACAATAGCTTTTCCGCATTGAGTATTGACAATATCATTCTCCCAAATCAGCTTGCCGTTCCTGTCTTTTAAACCTGTACATTGGCAGATTGTGGATGGGTCTACTTCACTCCATCCGTCTGTCTCTCCACTAGAATAAAATATTGTGGTGGGTTCAAATATTAGATGAACTTCTTTAGCATATATATCTAAACCTTTTACATAATGTCCTGTAACCCATTCTCCATTGTCAGCTCTCTTAGCCTTGAATAAGTATCTATCTTCCATACTCTCTCCTATCTAATGCCTTGATATTTCAATCTCACTATTCAATATGGTATTAAGTTCCTTGCTAAGTAAATCAAGCTCCTGTTTCGCTAATGATTGAGCTTCATTTATCGCGGCTATCACAGATGTACTGTTTAATTTTCTATCACGGATATTTAATGCCTGACAATTCATATATAGTGTTTCTCCACAACCGCATAGTGTATGAACGCATATATCTAATCTTTTATTGTCGCCCCTGTAAATAGTTCCTGTTTCAACCGGCTCTCCATATTTTGCATTGCTTATATACTTCATATTCTCTCCTATTCTGCTTCTGATTGAAGCCAATCCATACAACTAGCTTCTCCCTCGTATTCTTCGCCGAATGTGTTCTTAAAAGTTATAAGAAACTCTGCCAACTCTTTATCCGACATATTCCTTATCCTGTCGGCATTAGTTGTTGTGAATTTAGATGAAGTAATCTCCATCGTTACATCCGTAATAAGCCCATCTCCATAACCATCTAGCTTTACAGATTCAATACCACCAGCAAAATTGCCATTTAAAGATAAATTCAACATTCTCGGTTTTCCTGTAGCACCATATCTATTTTCCTTTGTATCAAGAATTTTTATCAAATCACTAACCGTTACGATTTTCACTTTTCTCACTCCTCTCCTCTCTATCACTTTCCACAAGCTCAAAACACTCATCACGCCATTTCAATACATTATCAATATTGAATGAACTGTAGCCTACATGGTAATAATATTCATCAACTTTTTTGTACTTGATTTCGTAATATGGCTTGTTGTCTATCATCCTTACGATAATTTCCAGAGATGTAACTCTGTTTTTTGTATCATCATTTTCTGAAACTTTACTGTCACATCTGCAACAAGGCTCACTATCTCTTGAATTGCTGTTGTGCTGGCAGTTACAAGTGTGAGCTTTTTCTTTTGTAGCTAAGTCAAGATAATATTTCAAATCTTTTATCAAACTGATAGTTCCATAGAGTTGTTTTTCCCCAAGCATTTCAACAACTTCCGATATTCTTCTATCAAAGTCACGCTCGCTTACGCTTTTAAGAAATTTATCCATTTTCTTCACCTCTCAATTCTTTCAATATAATTTAAAAGCACCATCCCATTTTTTCCACTTTAAAAGCTTTCCACAGTAATGACATTTTTTAAAATCATCACTTGAAGTTACATATTCTCCACATTTAGGACAACTGCCACCTACGAATTTAAAATCACTTGACGGACATTGGCTTATTACTTCTTCTATGTAGTTAGGTTCTTTTAATCTTGCTTCCACTTCGCTCTTTGTAAGAAATACCGATTTGCCAAATTCTGAAGTACGCACTGATATTTCATCTAAGGTATCTTTTGGGAAGCCTTCTGAATATGCAACACAGTGGTATATTGGTGTTTCAGAATGTATAGTTACTTCATAAACTTTATATTCTAATATTTGCCCCAATTCCCTGCAAAAATGCCAAACGGTATCCTTTGTTGTGCAAGACAATTTAATAAGTCTACCTTGCTCCTCTAAGTCCTCATAATCTGCTAATTTCTGTAACACATTATGACGATTGTTTTCCCATTCGATAGGTTCTCCACTAGGTGTAGCATATACACCTGTTCCGTTAGCACTTCTTCTTGTTAATCTCTCCATTTCCGCTCCTTTCTAAAACGGACATTCACTAGGATTTTTCAAATCCCAACTTTTTCCTGCAACCGCAACATCCACATTCGCCCCATAAGCGACTTTTTTCATTTTCTCGATGAAACTATCTCTATCAGCATTTTCACTTGATAGATGGCACATTATGACATTCTGCAAGCTATCTGAATAATTGGCCTTAACAAAATCACAAGCCGTGTCAATGGATAAATGACCTCTGAAAACGTGATTAGCTTTGCCCGTGTTATCCCTGTCGATTAAATCCTTGTCATAATTCACGCCTAAGAGAATGTGGTTTATGTCTTTAAACTTCCACTTGATTAATTCACAATCGGTAATATAAAGCATTCTTCCCATTTCCTCGTGAGCAATCAGAAAGCCATATATCGGGCAAGGTGTTCCGTCTGCATTGGTGTGTGTCCAGCTTCCGTCTATTGTTGTTAGGTCAAATGCCTGTACTCTAAAATCTCCATTACCAATTTTCATAGGTTTTTTGCTTATGTATGGTGCAAATACAGGTATTCCCATTCTTCTTAAAGGATAAACTGATAACGAATGGTCTTGGTGGTGGTGGGTACATATCGTACCCACAACATCTTTAATGTTCCAATCTAAGCCTTTCTTAATTTCCTTAATCGGTATTCCACAATCAAGGATAAGTGTTTCTCCATTGCTGGAAGTTAAGGTGTAGCAATTACCTGTACTTCCTGTTGCTATACATTTAAGTTTCATATGCGTTCTCCGTTTTTAGCCTGTCTTTTACACCAACAATCAATATACCTGTTTTCATCTTCGGCTTTAGGAACTAAATATTTCCTGTAGCGATTTATTAAAGGTTTCATCTGTTTGTTGTAAACATCCTCTTTATTCTGTATTGCAAGAATAATAAGACCTATTCCAAGTCCACCAATAAGGACATTTCCGTGTGCATTGTGAACAAAATCTCTATTTGTTTCCTTTTCCATAGGAGTATCAGACATTACGCAGTCGCATCCGTTGATAAGCCTTATATATCTTCCGGGTGGTATTCCAAGACGAACAATCGCATAAAAATTATTATCTGAAATGTTGAAATGTTGAAGTTCAAAATCTCCTACCTGTCCGTCTTTCAGTATTAGTGACATATCTTTGTACATACTCACACCTCGATTTCATCATCCTGTGGAAACTGAAAGTACTCTGTTGTAGCTTTGATAAAATCATCTTCGGCAAACTTTCTAATAAAGCTTTCATATTTTGTCGTACCTGCTATAAGCTTCATAAACGAAAGCAAACCATAATGCTCCTTAAGCATTTCCATAGCCTTAAATGCCTTTGCGTTGGTTGAGTATTCGGCAATTTTTACACTTGGTGCGTATGAGCTTTGACAATATATGCGTGCTACCTTTACATCATATTTAGCGCCAATAACAAATAATTGATAATTACTATATGGAACATCTAATGTTCCGTCCTGCGAAATTACTCTCATATTAGTTCTCCTTAATAAGATAAATTAATAACAATGAATGGGTCTTCCTGCCAAGTTCTCTTGTGTGCTGGCTCATAATTGTCAATATCATCAAAATCTACTTTATCGTCAAAACTTGCTGTAACTGTCACTTCCTGCGTGTCGTTTTCATTCTCTCTGTCAAATTCTGCTTCAACGTCAGTATCATATTCAGCTTCACAGTGAAACTTAACTTCTGTATCTGCATTATACTGACTTAATTCCTGTATTAATTCGTATACTGTCATATCTAATCTCCTATTCTGCCTGCATAAATGGCGGTAATGTGCTATCTTCCGCCTGTTCTTCGGTTACTTCTGTGGCTGTGCTGTCAACTACATCTGCCTTATCTTCTATAAATTCAACAGTATTAGCATTTTCGGCAATTTCAGCCTGTGCAACTTGATATACCTCGTCCATTTCAACCTGTGCCTGTCGTGCCATTGGGTCATAATTCTTAGGGTATTTCCTTGTTGCATTGTTACACATTTTTCTCTGTATCATGCTCTCCGGAGTATCAAGCCAAGCACCGCTTATAAAGGGTCTTGTAAGCTCACATTCGAGCATTTCATCTACTGTCTTGCACGCTCTTAAGGCATTAAGTATCTCGTCTTTCTTAGCCTTAATTTCTGCTTTCTGCTTTGGTGTTGCGTGGTATCTATCCTCACAAATACCAAAAGTCTCATTCATTATGTTTTGCTTAACATGAGCTAAAAGATTTACCTTAACGCTGTCTCTATCAGCAGAAAGATATGTTACTGTTCCGTCTAACAACTTAACAGGATATACAACTCTTACCGCCTTATCAGATAATCCGTTTTCTTCCCATTCCGGCTCTGTAACTGTAAGTCCTTTATGCTTAGGCGGTATGTACTTGTCACCCTCTTTAATTACCCAATACGGATATACCTGTTTAACATCTTTTCCATAGTTGGCAAGCAAAGAATCATAACCTGTACCCTCGATTCCCATTTCAACCTGTTTCTGCCATATATCCTTGCCTGTCTGTGGGTCAGTTCCCACCTTTACATTTCTTAACTGAAAATAGCACTCTCTTGGATATGCACTAGCATTTAACTTAAGACTTGCACAACGCTTAACAATGCCCCTTAAATTACTTGTATCAAGGTTTCTCATATCAATCTTAGGGTCATTCTTAACAAGATTAAATATGCTTGTCATAGCTTCCATAGCACACTCTTTTGCGTAATCGTCCATATCCATTCCAACAGCCTTATAATCATTGATAATAAGTCCTGTCATTGTATTACTCCACTCACTTAATGAGGTGGTAAATGCTTTCTTTTCCGCAACTGCTGTATTCTCTGCCATAATTATTCCTCGCTTTCCTCAATTATCTTTAATTCCTTTTCTTCTCTTTCAAGTTTTTCTTTTGCCTGCGCAATCCTTGATTCTGCACGCTTCTTAAATTTATCCTTGACATACTCAAAGTTAGGTTCTGTAAGAAACATGCGGTCAAAATCAGTTATTCGCCCAACATCATCTTTTCTGGCTGTACTTAAGTAGTTTGGAAAAATTCTATCAACAGACTTGTATGTCTTAGGTTTCTCTTCTGCTTCGCAAACCTGCACTGTAATTCCTACTTTTCCGTGTCTTTCATCTGTATTCAATTTGTAAAAATAAAGTTTCATATTATCCCTCCACAATCTCTAATTTCTCGCTATCATTAACAATCAGCATGATTAACTGGCTATTTACCATTTCGGCAACTTTCTTCTGATTATCCGTACTAAGGCTTTCAGAATCATCTAAGATAATAGGCACTGATATGTCACTAATCTTCTGAATTGAATTACAAATGTCTACTCTGCCTAAAATCCTGTTACCCTTGTTGCTCATAGTTGTTAAAATACTCTTTCCGTCAACTGTTGGTATACAGCAACTTTTGTAACCACCAGACTTTGTATAAGTAAACAACTGCCACTTAACTAACCCAAAGTGGCTGTTTACGGCTTCTGTTAAGGCTTCGTTCTTTGCTTTATCCAGTTCGTCAAGTAAATCAAGGATTTTCTCGGCATTAGCCTTATTCTGTTCAGAATCAATCCTTGTCTGCTTTAATTCTTCAAGTCGCTGTTCATCTGCTGTCGTATCAGCCTTTGCAATCTGGCTTTCACATTCTGCTAACTGCTGCCTTAAAGCTGTTTCCCGTGCTTTTAATTCTGCCTTAACTGCTGAAATATCATTAGCCTTGTGCATAGCTTCTTCTTTTTCAGCAATCTGCTTTTCAAGTGCCTTGTATTCTTCTGTGGCTGATGCATCAATTTCCTGCGGAAGTTCTGATAACTGCTTTTCAAGGTCTGCAATAGCTGTATTCAGCATTTCAAGGCTTTCTTTATGCTGTGGTAGTTCTTTCTGCAAATCTTCAAGAATCTTCTTATTCTTATCAAGTTTGTCTTTAAAAAGGTTGCCATTGCTTGTGATAATCTTTAATTCTTCTGCCTTGTGACTATCAAAATCAGCTCTTAACTGTTCTTTCTTATCCTCGGGATATTCCTGTCCGCAATAGCTACAAATAAGGCTTGTTTCGTCAAATTTACGCTCATTCTCCGCTTTCCATTTATCCCTTATATTCTGCAAATTCTTATTTATGCTATCAATGGCATTCTGCTGATACTCGATGTTCTTTTCTGTATCAGTAATAGTCTTTTCTGTCTGCCTAACAAGAAACTGCTTATCAGAAATCCTGTTCTCAATATCTCTCCTAGCCTTAATATTGTCCTCATTGGCTTTACGGCGAATATCGTCAAGCTCAAACTTTAAGCTGAGAATATTAGCACTAGCATTGTCATATTCAGCCATTAACTTGTCATTGTCGGTCTGCTTTGCCACGCAATCAGCAATCTGCTCTTTAAGGCTGTTCTTCTGTAATTCAAGGTCAGATACTTCAATAGCCTGTTTAAGCTGTATATCCCTTTCCTTTTCCTTAATTTGTCCGTCAAGAATAGGCAAATCCTTTGTAATCTTGGTCTTGGCAGCCTTATTCATAGCGGATAACTCTTCAACTGTATACTTATTAAGTAAAGGAACTAACTCGGCTAATTCGGCTTTCTGTGAAGCTATATCAATGTCTGTAACATCTCCTACTAAACCAAATAAGTATTCTCTCATTTCTGCTGGCTTCTGATTAAGAAAAGCATTTACATTACTGCACATCTTGAATACATTCATATCCACATCAAGATATGCGTTGAAATCCTTTAATGTCTTAGGCACATCATTGACAAAATACTTGTTATCGTCCTTGTAGCTGCTACCATCTTTGCTGTAGGTTCTTTTCTGCACCTTCTTCATAGTTATTTCTTTTCCGTCAACATCAAGTGTAAGTTCAACACTTGTGTCCATATCATCAACGGACTTTCCGTCAACCTCTCGTCTAACAACCGGATTATCCTTTAACTCATAATCACAGTTGAACAAGCACCACATATAAGCGGTTGCAATAGTTGACTTACCTTTGCCATTCTTAGCCATAATCTTTGTAATAGCATAAAAATCAAATTCTGCGTGTGCGTAGCACATAAAGTTTTCAAGTACTACCTTTTTTAAAATTGCTCTTTTCATAAATATATCCTTTCCTTATTTATATATTCATAATGAACACATCATCTTCTATTGAGAAGTTATCAACTGTCTTATCCGCAAGATAATGCCGTCTGTCAAGTTCATCAAATGTGCCGTCAAAGATAACGCCTTGAACTGGATGCCATACCTGACAACGCTTTTCATTATCTGCTGCCATACTAGCTAATTCCGAAACAGTAATATCACTATTCATCAGCATTCTCCTCTTCCTCTATAATCTCAACTCTGCCTACTGATACCTCGTAAGCTACTCTGTTTTCAACTTCATCTTCGCTTATCTTTTTTGCATAAAGTCTTGACTGAAACCTACCTGTCATTTCTATATGTGTTCCTACTGGCAAGTGACCGACAAACTTAGCTGTTCTGCCCCAAACTATGCAAGGTATGTAATCAGACTTTCCATATGGTCTGTTTACTGCGACAAGAATATCAGCGATTTCTCTTCCAAGTGGTGTCTTTCTATATATAGGTGGCTTGCATAAGTGACCTACAATCTCAACAGCATTATCTACATCCGGATTAATTTCAACATCTTCTAGCACATCTATTTCCTTGGCGAATACACTAAGTATTAGATGACTATGTTCCTCATTATCTGTATGCTTGTTGTATGACCTTATCTGTCCGTCAATTACTACAGTTCTGTCTACATCAAGCCTATTAATGCTTATTAATCTTTCCGATACGATTACTGGAAGTGTATCTGTACTTCCACTCTTTCTTAAAACCTCTATATAAAAGAGGTAAAATCCCTCACCACATATCTCGTGTGAAAAGGCTGGCTTTTTAGCAACCTTTCCTAATATATAAGTCCTGTTATTATTTATCATTTGTTACTCCTTTCTCAACAAACCCTACAACTTTACCGCCGTCAATAACTGTATACATATCCTTTTTCTCATACATATCAATACAATCCTGTACTGTTATTACTTTCTCGTTTACCTGTTTCATATTGTTCAATCCTTTCTTCTGCATTAGTCCTTATTGTTGCGATAACGGCACAAACTGTTGTGAGTATTATGCCGAATATTATTCCTGCTATAAAACCTAATATCATAACTTATATCTCTCTTTCATTATTGTAGGCAGTTCGTAGCAATCGATATAATCGTGAGTGTCTGCTATGTACTCCTTTTTAAGTCCACTCAAACCACACCCGTATTCGTGCTTTAACTGCCCTAAAATATCTCTTGTAACTATGCTCCTTAATGGCTCACAATGTTTATTTCTTCCTAAGAGGTAACTTATTCTTCTGCCAATATGTGCCAGGATTTCAAGCTTTTCTACCTCATTAATCTGCTCGCCTTTTTCAGAAATAATAAATATCAATCTGCTAAAACTCCTTTCCTTAAAAGCTCATACTTATCTGTGCATTAGCTTCTTTTACCTGTTCAGCAAGTGCCATAGGCAACTCATAATCATCTATAAACTTGTGTACATTATCAATGTACTTTCTTCTTATGCTCTTATATGTTGTTACGCAACCAAACTCGCGTTTTAACTGCTTATATATGTCAGAATATACCGAACTGCGAATACTACCGTTCTTATAAGCTTCGCTATCCTTGCCACCAAGTACAATTACGCCTTTTCTATTAACGTGCTGTTTGACCTCATCAATCTCACAGCCGTAAAGAGGTGTGTTATCCTTAAGTTCTGTCATATCTTCTTTGATAGAGTTAACAGCCTGTTCAAGTTCTGTATAGCCCCGTGCTAAAAGCTGTATCTGACCGCCGGTTGTCTTTGGCATACCATAACTGCCCGTCTTTCTAATTGACGGAAGTACCTCTGATGTAACCCATTTACGAAACTTCTTTGCGTTTGGCTTATCACTTCGCAAGATAACAGCATATAAACCGCTTTCTGTTATGAAATTTGTTTCTCCGGCTCGACTGCCTAGATTTAATCTAGTCAGTTCATCTTCATCTAATCTCTTTGCTACATCTGTAGCGTTTTTGATTTCCAATGCCTTGCAAATATCAATTAAACAAAACATAGGCTCATCATTTACTACTGCTGTTCGGACTTCTCCGAACTCTTCATTATTGAAAATTTGTAAATCGTTCATGTTTTCTCCTTTCTGTGTTATAATGTTTTTAAAAAATATTGGAGGTTATTATGCAATACACACCAAATTACCCAAATATGGATAAATTATTTCCACAACCCAAAATTCCTAAAATTAAAGTGCCTACATATGAAAAAGGCAAATCTCCATATGAGCTTTTAGAAAGTCAGTCTGCTTATCTTGAAAAGACAAGCAAGGAACTTCACGATATGGCTCAATCCGCTAAATCTCAAGCTGACTCCGCTAAAGAGATTGCTGAAAGTTCCAAAACGCAAGCCAATGTTGCATTAAAAACATCAAGTAAAGCTGATATTAAAGGTTGGATTTCTGTGGTTGTTTCTATCATCTGTGCTTTAATGGAATTTTCTGTACATCATTCAGAAATAATTGATTTTGTCAAAGCTTTGGCAAAATAAAATGGCAAAAAATCTGAAACAGCAAAACAAATGTTGAAAGTACTAATGCAACGTCCGAAACAGATGGTTTTTTCATTCTTGCTCCTTTCTGCTTATTATCAAAATAATAAGTCAATTATCGTAAGTGAAATATTCAATATTGCAATAACAACAGCGATTATTGATGTTATTAATGCTATGTCACAAAGTCTTAATTTCTTCATTGATACCTCTTTACTTAATCCATTTTTCAACTGGGATTTTTGTTGCTTCTGCAATTTTTTGTACCGTGGTTAACGCCGGTAAAGAATTATTATCTTTCCACCTGCCTACAACTCCATTACCAAGACCACATTTTTTTTCAAATGCGTGTATTGACAAATTGTTTTCTTCGCAATAAGCGACAACATTTTGATAAAACATAGACTTCTCCTTTCTTTATTTAATAAAGATTTAGAGAAAAGCTTGACAATCTTTAGAGAAAGTTCTAATATATGAATTGTCGAGAAACATATTTTGAGAGCACTTCCCTTTAAGTTTATTTTTAGGCTTTTCCCTAACCTTTAAACTTATTATATAGAGTGTTCTCTAATTTGTCAACACCTTTTTTAGGTGAAACTCTAAAAAATGGAGGAAAACACAAATGAACACGGTAGAAAGAGTAAAAGACCTATGCAAACAAAGGAAGATTTCAATACATAAATTAGAATTAGAATGTGGTTTTGCTAACGGATATATAGGTCAGTTGCGTAAAGGTACATTGCCAGATGATAGGTTGGGAAAAATTGCCGAATATTTAGGCGTATCAGCCGAATATTTAAGAACTGGCGAAGAAGAGCAGCTTATTTTATCTGAACAAGCTGATTTGTGGATTAAAATTAGAAATGACAAAAGATTATTACACTCATTAAAAACATTTTTCGAGTTAAGTGGCGAACAGCAAGAATATGTCCTCGGCTTAATTAATTTATTTAAAGGAGAGTCGTAATAAATGATTGAATCGAAGGATTTTTTAAAGACTATAGTAGAGAAAAGAGATAAAAATGGCAACACTAACTATGCCGACATTGCTAGTTGTCTTGGCATTGATATGATTTCAATGTTGCCATTTATGAGAGAGCTTAGTAATAAAGGTTACATCACCCAAACCCTTGAAGATGTAACTATTACTAAACTTGGACTACTTGCTTATGATGAACTTTAATTAATACTCACGATTTATGAAATTGCGATAAAATCTTTTATTCTTTCAAGTGTACTAGTGCAACATTATGTTGCACTAGTTTTCTTTATATCCGCTATTATTTTATAGATATACTCTAATACTGCATTATCGTTAGTATTTTCTACCATTTCAATAATTTCCTTTTTGTAGTCATTGTTATTCACATTCGCACTTCCCCTCTTTTACTATTGTGACGATGTAATTATTATAGAACACACGTTCTATAGTGTCAAGTGTAGCGGCGATATTGCCAACGCCAATCAAACAATATCGCCTGCCAGAACTTGAAAATGTTTAAGGGTCTTATCTCAAAGACAAGTTTATTATACATTTATCGTTAGTATATTTCAAATACTTTCGGTCGCGTAATTTCGACTTTATTCGACAACTAACTGGAATTTGTCGATTGCATTACCCATAACGCCTGCATATCCGTCCATTCCGTTGGATGTTTTATCATCTATCTGCTCTGGGTAGAAGTTGCGGTTATTGAATACAGATACCATATACTTTGCATACTTCCAAGGCTCACCCTCTGGTGTGTAGTAGATGATTTCTACGGCGTCAATCGGTGCTTTCTGGTCACCTGCAAAGCCATTGTTGAAATCATTATAATTGAAATCTGTGACGTAAGGAAGCCAATCACCATTAAGTGTATGAACTCTGTACTTAACTGAACCTCTGCTAACCTTGATAATAAGTGCCGTGATAGCTTTATTGTCGCCTGCGCCAGCCCAATCTTCTCTATCCTCTACTTCACCCCACCATCTGTCTGTATAAGCGGCGTATGTAGCATATACGTGTTCATCTGTGCTATCCTCTGTGTTATCTTCTTCGCTGTTATCTTCTGTATTATCTTCTTCATTATGAAAGCCATAGAATTCTGATAAGTCGCAAACTCCGTCTACACCGTCAATTCTTGCGCTAGAAGTATACTGCCACCCCGCAAGATAATGGTCGATACTGGGTGTCTTATCTGCGTTAACATCATCATTTAACTGCATTTCATCATATCCTAAGTAGTAACGTGCTATCCAGAACGGACAATCTAAGTCGCTAGGGTCTGTATAGGGCTTGATGTAACTACCATAGAATGATAAGCCAGTATATACGCCAAAGTCATATCCTGCACCCTCAATAACCTCTTTGTAAGCCTTGATAATGTCGATAAGCTCTGAACCTAAGTTTCGCATACAAGTATCTTCAACGTCCATCCAGACAGTTACCTTACGTCCGTCAAGCACTTCAAGCACTCTGTTAGCCGCCGCAATAGCTTCTTCTACTGTCGGTGTGTAAACATAGTTGTATACACCGCAAATATGCACGCCTGCTAACTGACAGCCTTTCCAGTTGTTTTCAAACTGCTTATCTGGGTCAAAATCACGTCTGATAACCTTAAGAATAGCGTGAGTAAGTCCTGCCGCCTTAACTCTGTTCCAGTCAACTACACCATTCCACGCTGAAAAATCTCCACATTTAATCATAATTAAAATACCTCACTTTCTACTGTTTCTGTTGCATCTGAACTAACTGTGTTATCTTCTGTGCTGTATGTTGCCTTGTAAGTATTTTTAACGCCATCAAGAAAGCTCTTAAGCTCGTTGTCTAGTGCTATATCATTCGCCAAGTATGCCGCAAAATCATTAAAGCTGGCTGACATACTAACTGTACCGCTTTCGCTGATTGTAGCTGACAGATAAGCCACCTGTTTAAGTGTTCCGTCTGAATTTTGAACAGATAATGTTCCGTTCTTCTGAATTGATGAGTTGATGTCTAACATTGTGTTTTACCTCCTAATTCGCATTAAAAAAGGACACCCGAAGATGTCCTTAATTGCTTAATTGCTTTTCCAATTTTTTAATACGCATATTCTGCGATTGTACAGTCGCAACTATATCCGCTATTAATTCATCATAGCGTAATGCGTATCTTGCTGTTAGCTCTTTAGTTGTATTTCCGTTTTCGTCTGAGACTTGTGTTTCGTAGTTATCATTATTAATCTTTTTATCGATAAATAATCCCCAGTCATCTTTCATAGTTTCTTTAACCTGCTGTGCAATAAATCCGTGATGATAGCGATTAGAAGTACCGTTAATCATTTTAAATTCGCAAGGTTTTAAATTGTAGATAAATTCAGAAGAGTCTTCTGAATTCAATAAATGAACATCTTTTTTTACGTTCTCGTCTGAATCAGAAGCAATTGTTCCATAAATTGACCCGAAACATCGCAAATCATATCCTATGTATGCACTTCCATATACTGACAGTTCGCAGTTCTCGTAGTGTCTGTCCTCTGTATTTGTAATTCTGACATTTTGTGTGTCTTTTCCCGAATTTGGATTATAGCAATATACTGTAAGTGTCGTTGGTTTTTTTACGTTATCTTGATAACCGCCATTCATCGAAATATTGGGCGAAAAAAACTCTAATGATTTGTTTAAATCGTTGTTTATTCTTATAACGAATTCGTATTCCGTATTTTCTGTTTTCTCTTTGGTACAATTTATTCCGACAACATCTCCATAATCTGCATTTAGCACTAAAGCTCTTCTTACTTCATTATTGCTAGTATAATATCTTGTTGTAGTTATCGAACCTACATAATTTTCGTAATCGTCGACCCAAGAATAGAATTTAATGTAATTTTGGTCTATCGACATTCCTTTAATTCCATTATTTTGATATGTCGACAATATACCATTATCAATTGAGAAATTGCCAATTTGACCTTTAGAAGCATACATATATCCATCCGCACGAACGTACCAATTACCATAATATGCCCCATCTCTTTCTTCTTGGCAAGAGAATGTCCAAGCTTCGGAATTAGCGGGTGCCTGTATATAAGTTCTATATTTGCCGTAATCTTTATAGATAGAAGACTTGCTGATGTCCCAGCCTCCAATCGTGCCAGACGAAAAATAGCCGCTTCCTGTAATTTGTGCGTTAGTTGCATACAGTTTACCAGTTTGACTTATATAAAAATTAGGACTTTTGCTGTATCCCTCATCTTCAGTTCCGTGAAAAACCGAAAAAACATATGGTGTAATATCACCAGGTATTTGTAATGCAATTCTGAATAAGTCATTATTCTGCTTAAATATTGTACTTATTGAATCTTTAGACACTTTCCAACCGCCAACGTTTCCGCCGTTTGCAATCAGATTGCTACAAGTTATAGTTCCGTCTGCTGTAATGCTGGTGTTCGTGCTGTTTAATGTAAACCTGTTGCCACTTAAATTAAGCCCACCCCTTGCAGTAATATTTATTATATCTGCAATAGCTTCGATAGCACTCTTAAGCTCGCCTGTTTTAGGGTCTTTTTTGATATATAAATCAAGGCTTGTTTTAGTTGCATAACTTTCTAAATCGCTTGACTTAGCGTAAGTTCCACTAAGTGCCAAACTAATACTTGAACCATTATCATTAATTTCCTGCGTAATTTTGTTAATCATAGTAGTTGTTGTACTATAATTATCTGTCAGATTTTTCTTTGTCTGTGTTAATTCTGTTGATATGCTATTAAGATTAATCTTAAGGCTAGCGTTCTGATTAAGCATATAGGCTAATTGCGTGTTAGATACCTCTTTCCAACTCCAATTGCCTTTATCATCTTTAACCCACCGCCAAGTTTTTTGGGCTGTTTCGTTGTATGCTATTGCCCCGTGATATTTTGCGTATTCATCATTGCTATAAGTCCAAGTAAGATTATCGCTTGGAAATAAATCATCTGACGGATAAATAGGTATGAACCAATCAATAGCTGGGTAATTATCTTTGTTAGGTGTTTCTGTAACTGTATACACCATAAAATTATCGTTCGTTTGTTGGTATAAGTCGGATAACGTGATTTCGTAGCTATCTAGTTTCTGATTAACAGTAGAAAACTTAGTCTTAATGCTTTCGTTGTCAACATTTTCAGTCCACCACAACTTGTTAGTGATAAAATCACTAGCAACTTTCATCATACCGCCCCATTGAGTATAATCTTTGCCAGCACCACTTGTTATAGCTTGCATAATGACATTAAGTGTCTGCCCCTCGTTGTCCAGATAAATTTTATTGCTCTTAAGTGTATGGGTGTTATCGTTATTGATAACATTAAATAGTGTTTCAATATCCAGCTTGCTTGCATTGATATTAGCATTATCTTGAACAACATCATCACGAACAACTTTCCTCGTAACACCTTTTTCAGTAAGTCCTAAGGCATCAAACATAAGATTGCCAGCTTTATCCCAGACATACATATTGTAGTCCGAATTAGCGTCTTTACCTATTTGAACTCTTATTCTGTCAGTATCTTTGATGATAATTGTATTGTCTTGCCAGTAAGACATTCCATTTTCACTATGAACCTTAAATTTAGTAGTGTTAAGGTCAAGTGCTGTAATCTTGCTCGCGGCTATGCTGTCAATCATAGCGTCTTTAATCTGTGCATTGCCAATAACACTTACAACTGCATTAGCGAATTCTGTTGTTAAGCTTTTACCTGTCGCTGAACCAAACATTAAGGTCTTAATGTCTGCCACATCTGCGTTTAACACACCTATCTGTGCATAATCTGCTTGTAACTTAGCAATATTAGCTTCATTAATCGTAGCTTTACTTGCTGTCAAATTAACAATTTCCGCTGTGACAGCTTCAATCTTGTTAGTCTTTAATTGGTCGATATACGCTTGATGTGCCTTTAAATTCTCAACATTGGCATTAGTTATATCAGCATTTTCAATAACTGCCTTGTTGATTAAGACTAAATCAGCGTAGTATCGTTCCATTTGCTTTGTTATCGGTCCAGCGGCTATATTGCTGTTTTCTGTGTCAGATTGTCCGATAGATGTAACTGTGTCCATTAAGCCGCCATCACATTCGTGTGTTATCTGCATTATAGGCACTTTGTAATCAACGCCGCCCTTATTGACAGTTATAATGTCGCCGACTTCTAGTCGGTAATCACCGACAAACTTAACTGTAAGCGGTCTAAACTGAAAGCCGCCTATCTTTTTATAAATCTCATTTAAGTTAGCTTGTGTCATAAATGGATTAGCAAAGCTAAGTCCAGTTGTACCACTGCCGCTAGTGATTGTGCTAGTTTCCTTATCACCAGACTTCGTATTGTTACAAGTCAGTTTTCTTATCGTAAAATCTTTGCTAGTGGTAAAAGTAACCCCTTGCTGATAGTATTGATGTCCGTCAAGCACATAACCGCTATCTTTGTACCACTTTATTTCAAGGTTTCCGTCAGAATTAATAGCCGCATTTCCACCTTGTAGCATAGCCATATAACCTATCATTTCACGCATTGTATAGCCTTGCGGCTTATCTATGATTGTATGTGTGTTTGTTATGCTAGTTGCTAACTGTATGCCTAGCTTTGTACAGATTTCCTCTAAAATAGCTTTATCCGTACTAGGATAAGTTAATTCAGTAAAATAACCTTTTTCAGCTTTGTACATCTTGTCATAAGCTGTGTACTTAGTGTATTCGCCGTTACTTTCTTCTTTAGTTACAGTAAATATGCCTATCTGTACATACTCAATGCCGCTATCGCCCTTAACGCCCTCGAAAATAGTTATGTCCTTATTTTCAAGCGTAATTTGTGGCTGAAAAATAGAAAAGGTAACACTACTACTGCAAGTGTTACCTATCGAAATGCTATTGTTTGGATTGATTATATTACTGTATTTAAACTCATTAAGTGTCTGATTGTATTCTTTTCCGTCAACTGTATACTTGCTGTAATATCTTGCATACAGTAAGTTGAAATCCGCACCCCAATTAATATTTTTCATTTATTGGATTGCTCCTTTCTGAATGATTAATCGTTAATCATAAAGCCAAGTGCGATAATGTTAGCTGGCTCAATGGCTTCACAACTATCAAATGCACTTATATCAACTTTTGTGTATTCAGATACTTCTATTTCCTGTTCTCCTAGTTCTTCAAGTTCTGATTTTATCTTATCGTTGTTATCTTTATTTTCCTCGCGTATCTTTTCTATCGTTTCTACTACCGCTTTAAAGTGTGGCTCTAATGCCTTAATATTAGACATAATGGCAACTGCTAATCTGCCACCCATTTTAAGCTGTGCCACGCTTGCAAGTGCTTCATAATGTGCTAAAACTTCATTTCCTGTTATTTTCATAGTTAATCTCCTTATTTCTGAATTAAACTTAATTTTGCTCCGACTATTAATCCGTCCTCATTCTTTGCTCTTGTGAGATACGGATATGACACATCTCCTGTGTATATTGTCATTTCCTTTTGCTGACCGCCTAAAAATAGGACTTGTGCTGTTGGAAATGGGTTATCTATGTCGCTTACCACATTATCAAGTATTAGTGCCTGTTCACCTGTTAATGGTGGTAATTGAAGCTCTACTTTATCTTTAATAGCTACGATTGTGCCTACCATTTCGCCGTAGTCATTTCTTCCTGTATTCTTAGACCATATTTTATTCCTACTATATGTGTAGCCGTTATATGCTACTGGGAATGTCACTCCCTCGATAATTACAGCACTTATCATTCAATCGCCCCTTTCTGCCTAAAAATTGGTAACAAAAAAGAACATATCATCTCTGATACGTTCCCTTAGTTTTATATATTTATATTTTCAAGTTGTCCCTACCACTAACATTTTATTTCAATACCCATTTTGAATTTTTATTTATTAAGTTAATTAAACAGCAATATCTTCAATAAACATATTGCTTAAATAAAATAAGTGAAATTGTAATATGTTTGTCCTTGATTTACTTTAATTTCCGTTTTGCTATAAATCTGCAATGCACCAGCAGGCGTTAATTGTCCGTACGCCACGAATGCTTCTGGGTTATATACTGCAACAGGAAATTTTATAACTTTATTCGGTCTGTAATTTTCGGGCAAAGTTGCAACCGTTGTCCAATCGCCACCCCTAATTGCTACAGTATTGGTTAGTTTAGCTGGCATTATATTTACCAGTGCCAAAGCAGGTGCGTATGTTATGATAGCATTTTCGTACGTTGTTGTTGTATTGTTGTTCAGCTCACTTATCATATCGTTATTATTCTTAATGCCATCTTCCATATGATTAAGTCTGTCTGGGCTTAATGGAGTGCCGCCGCTAGTGCCAGCTTTCCACGCTTGCTTTATGTATTGTATAAAATTCATAGTAAAACCTCACTTTCCAAGCACACAAAAAGGACACCTCACAATTAAGTGAAATGTCCTTGTCATTTTGCTATTTATTTGTTATTATTGACGTGAGCAACTTATATGTACTCATATGTGCTAATCAGAACAGGTCTATTCAACTTGTTCTGATTTTTATTTATCTATTTTGCAATTATTAAGTATTAAAAACTGTCCTTTTTGAACCGTGCAATACGTCTGATTGTCAAAGTTATCATTGCTTACAATGTGGCTTTGCCTTAAATCATCATAGATACAATAATATCCTCTTGATGATGTGGCTATCAGTTTATATTCTCCTGGTTCTATGTCAATTCCAACCTCTAACATACAATTATCAAGAATAGTTTTGGTTGTGTAATACTGTCTGAATTCTAAAAGAGGTATCGCATTGCACTTGTTTAGTTCAAGATATTCTCCATCTTCTACACTTATCAACATATTGCCTTTGAAATTTTCATTAAACTTTATTTTGGTTTTATTGCTGTCTGCATATACGCCAAAATAAGCCGAACCTTTGCTTGTTAATGATTGCAAATAGTAATCACCGTTTGGAATATCTTTACCTACTTTGTAAGTGCCTGCCTTATATTTTGTCAGCTTATCATATGTATCTTGTGTTGTCTTTTGTATTGTAGCCGCCGTGGTCTTTTCAGCAGCTTTTTGTGTTGTAGTTGCAGGCTGTGTATTTGCTATTGTTTTATTATCACTTTCAGTTATATTATTAATAATAAATAACGCTGTAACAAATACTATTCCTGCCAATACTGCAACCACTATCTCCTGTGGCTTCTTTTTGTTATCTTTTTTATCCATTGTAATACACCCCTGTGCTTTTATAGTGCTTAAAGTATATCACAATGGATTGAATTATTCAATTAAATGTTAAACGCCGGCTGTCCTGTCATAGCTGTATACTGATTGGCATATCTCTGTGTTGTTCTGAACACTTCCTGCCCGTCAATCTGTACAACAATGCTTCCGTTTTGTTGTCCTACATTTGCATTAGCAAATACCTCTGACATACCCTCAATAACAGCTTGCTTAATGCCTTGTGTTATCTGGTCGTTGTTTGCAACTGCTGTCTTACCATTGCTGAATTTGCCAACCATTTCATTATGGTTAGCAAAGAAAAGTCCGTCCTCTGGAAAACCGCCTGTTGCGTATGCTCTAGGTATTCTTATCTGAAATGCACTTCTTGATACATTTCCCTCACTATCAAGTATTTCACCGCTAAAATTGCTTTCAAATGAGTTACTTAAAGCTCTGCGAATTCGCCAAGAATTATTATCAATGGTATCTGCCAATGAATCCATAAGTTCTGTACCAGTATCATAACCTATATCACCTGCATTAACTCTGCTGATAATTTCATTAAAGGCATCTCTAGCTCTATATGGTATATCGTTAATATTATTGGCAAAATTGCTTGTTAATGATGAACCTGCATTAGCACCAACGCTTCCCATACGTGAGAATATATTTTCTGTGTTCGTACCTATCGCATTTATCTTGCTGTTAATCTCGTTTTTAGCTGTTTCAAATTCTGACTTAGCCGTGTTAGCTGTGTTGCTAACTTCTTGCCGCGTCTTTTCTGCAACTTCTTGTGCAGTATTCCCCAATGCTTCATAGCAATAACGCATATCATTTGTTGCTCTATCTGCTACACCTCTTGCGTTATCAACTTCTGTCTGATTCTTTTTTACTTCGCCATTAAGTTGCCTTATTTCTACTTGCAGTCCTGCAACCGCATCTGCCTCTTGTGGTGTCATTTCTAACACAGATAATGCACCATTGTGAGTGAGTTCGTTATATTCTTGTTGCTTTTCGTTAAGTCTATCTTTGCTGTCCGCAAGTACATCTTCCATTTCTCTTAAGTTTTTCTTAGCTTTGTATTCCTCTTTTGCTAATTCAATGTATTCTTCTCTTAAAGCTTCTAATTTGTATTCTTTTTCTTTATCTTCTATAAGCTTTTCTATTTCTTGTCTATTTCCAGAATAATATCCTGTGTTAGTATCTATAGCTTTCGATAATTCTGGTACTTTATCAACAAGTTTACCTGCTATATCCTTAAGTAATTCTTGCTGTTCCGTTGTTAGGTTAGTTTGGTCTGCTAATTCAAAATATTTTGTCTTTAATGCTTCTATTTCATCAACAGAGGAATTATTTTTCCACGTTTCCTCTATTGAAGCTACAGACTTTTCTATTTCGCTTGTAGTCTTGCTAACTTCTTTTCTTACGCTCTCATATCCAGACAAGTAATCTGGTATTTCTTCTTGGACTTTAATAAAGCCTTTGATTGCACCTGTAATTCCCACAACTGCCGCCATAGCCAATCCTGCCGGTCCGAAAGCTGTGTATAATCCTGCCGCACCGATAGCCGCACCACCCGCTATCTTAGCTATTGAAGTTACAAGGTTGTCACTTCCTCTAACTATATCAGTAAAACCGCTCTCGATAAGTTTAAATTCTCCAAAAGCTGATACTCCGCCAAGTAATGCTTTTTGGAATAGTGTCATATTATCTCTGACAGCAGTTATTCCGCCGTTTAAAGCTGTGAATAATCCTTTATCCTTAACTACGCTTCCAAAGTCCTTAAAGCTTGTTGTGACCTTTGCAAGTTTAGGGTGAAAAGAAAGAAGTGTAGCTGCTGTTTCATCATATCCCATTTTAGATAGTTTTGTCGCTAACACTACGTCTTCTGTTGCTTTACTTAAGGAGTTGAGCTTGTTGTACGTTTTAGTTATGCTTGCTACTACACTCGAACCACCTATTGCCTTAAGTACTTTAGGAACTGCCACAAGCGATATGAGAAGTGTTTCTATAGGCGCTTTAGATAGCATACCTAAGTATAATTCAATAGCTGCCTTTAAGCCTTGCACAAGCACTTTAGCCGCCGATTTAAACACCTTAGTCCAATTAATACCTGCAAGGAAATCGCCCATTTTCTGACCGATTTTAAACCACGGAACATCATCTATAGCTTTTGCAAACCAATCAAAAATTCCTGCCACTAGGTTAGATGTATCTTGCCCCGCCTTAAAGAAATCACCAACTGCAAAATCTTTAAAAATCTGTTTAACAGGCTCGAGTGCTTTCTCTATTCTGTCTGCCCAAGCAACTGCCGAATTTGCCATATTGGCAAATGCTTTATTCCACGCCGCTTCATAATCAGCCGCCGCCTTAGCAATATCATCTGTCAAATCAATAGTGCTACCGCCACCACCGCCGCTTGAACCCTTGTTTGAGCTTGTATCGTCCTGTAATTTATTTATTTCATCAAATCCCATAAGGGATAATGTAGCTTTCTTAGCTGAATCAGCTACATCTTTGTAGCCGTCTGAAATATCTTCTAAGCCGTCTGATGTGTCTTTATAGCCGCTTTGACCAAAGCTTTCAAAGTCAATCTTAACGCCCATTAAAGAAGCAAGACCAACTAATAATCTTTTGATTGCAATAGCTACTCCGTTTACTATTGGCATAACCTTTGAAAGAATTGGGATAAATAGCTGTCCTGCTGCCATTCCTACCTCTTTCATATTGTTACTGAACTGGCGTAACATATTACTTGGGGAGTTGATTGTCAAATTTGTTATCGTATAGGCTCTTTATCCTATACTTCTTATAGTTTCCTATAAGTTCAGAGTACATTATCACCCACGTTTTTGCGTTTGGTTTGGTGGTAGCCACTTCCACCTCATACTGCCCTATATGCAGTAGTGTCGGACACTCTTGGGAATATTATATTTATTCAATTCCTACTCGTTACGATACTCAATAGCCTGTTCGTAATCTATTGAGTTATCTCGGTATTAGCATAGTTGAAAACTTTAGCCTTCGCCGATTTTGCCCGATTGCCATAAGATATTTCTATTCTTATGCAACACTTGGAAGATAAGCTATATCATTAACTTTCTTCCGTCTATTAGCTAAATCACCCCAAGATACTTTTGATTGGTCTAATATCGCTAACACTCTTAACTGTTGTTTTTCCATCTGTGTCATTTCAGACACCGACTTAGAAATGCCTAAGTTGTAAGCATACGTCGCTAATGTAGCATTGGTAATATCAATACCATACTTGTACAATGCCCTCGATTGTCCGATTAAACCGCTTTGTAAGTTCTGTGCTACTGTTGAATAGTCCACATTGAAAAGTGAGCTTATATCGCCCGCAAGCATTGTCATTGACTTTGTTATAGCCGTTGTTGCTTCGCCTGTCTGTCCTAACGAATTAGTAACAGAAGCTAACTGTGAAGCATACTGTGTTACTTCTTGTATGTTAAGTCCTAAGTTCTTTGCTCCACTTTCTTCAAGCAAACCACCTTGAACATTAACTTTTAAGCCAGATAGCTTTCCAAGAGTATCATTTACTCTGCTTTGAAAACTTTCTGCATATGCCGTAGCATTATCATATCCGTACTTTTCGTAATCTTTATCCC
>ENA-OUQG01000106-OUQG01000106.1-human-gut-metagenome-genome-assembly--contig:-NODE-106-length-59904-cov-8.709870_pt1 | contig 59904 bp, 51 predicted proteins | sample MGYA00237943_ERZ548823 | MGnify/ENA primary metagenome ERZ548823 (study PRJEB26490, sample SAMN05194731) | human gut metagenome | biome: terrestrial biome; feature: human-associated habitat; material... | reverse complement strand
GAGAGCATCTGCCTTACAAGCAGAGGGTCACAGGTTCGAGCCCTGTAGGTCCCATTCATGCCGCAGTGGCGGAACTGGCAGACGCGCAGGACTTAAAATCCTGTTGTAGTGATACAGTACCGGTTCGATTCCGGTCTGCGGCATTCATTCAAAACACTTGACAAGAGTGTTATAATGAATGAGTAAATAAAATATGTGTGTGTAGCTCAGCTGGATAGAGCACTTGGCTACGGACCAAGGTGTCGGGGGTTCGAATCCTCTCACGCACGTTATATAGTATAGAAAGAGCAGGTTGTAATACCTGCTTTTTCTATACTACAAATCGTCCGCGGACGATTTGAACCCCAGGGTTCGTTCTACACTTCGTTGCGGTCGGCGCTAAGCGGAAGTCCACCGGACTTCCAGCGCCCTCTCACGCACGTTATATAATATGGATTTTATGTTTTCTAAGGATAAAATTGTATAGAGTTGAAAATGTAATAATAACATAATTGAGGCACGGAATTAATACTCCGTGCCTCAATTGTTTTATCCGGATTACCTTTCTGTTGTAAAATAAAGGGCGTTATTTCAGTGCAGATATAATTTTGAAATATGGCTTGAAAAGGCTGTAATATTTCAGACCATCTGTCTCACCATAGCTCTTTGTGATGGCAGATCTTATGCCATTGAGATTTTTTGTTTTATTCTTGTTTTTTTCAAGAAAATCAACAAAATTTCCGGGATCATTAATATCACTGTGTGCGAAAATTATACCTGTAAAACGCTCTACCTTCTTTTTACGCGTGAGCTTTTCAGGCGTAAAAGAGTAGGATTTGTCTTTTATGGTTTTATAAATTGTCTGACCCTGTTTCATACCATAAACATGAACCAGCGTCTCATGAAGCTTGAGCAGATTGTCTTTTCCCATGCAGTTTAGGAAAGAATCTACCTCAAAATGGTCGAAGTCTTCGGATACTGCCGATACTTCAGAAATATCTGATGTATCAATGCTGTCCGTTGAGAATTTAGCCTCATCTGCTTCGTTTTTATTTGAGCTGTTACCAGAACCGTTATGAGGTGTCTGTTCGTCAGTGAATGGTAAGTCATCATTAGTCATAAGCTTATCACTTGACGGTAAGTCATCGTTAGTTGCAAGCTCATCACCTAACGGTTCACTGTCTGTATAGCTGCTATGATTGCCATCGATAAGTTCATTCAGATTGTAAGACTTTGCGGTGATAGCATCGGTATCAGTATCAGTATCGGTATTGATATTGTTATTGACGTTATCTTCCCTGGATGGAATATCTGCTACTACCTGATACTTGATGTTTTTTCTTCGCTGGACAGCCTGTTTGCAGAAATTTACATTGAATCTGCGTACAGCGAATCCCTTATCTTTCCAGAACCTTACAGCAGGGTCATAGCCTGTGTCATTGCTCATTATGATGTACTCATCAGCACATGACTCGGCTGATGCAGCATCACATTTGTTTTCACTGAATGAACCAGCGCATCCCATCAGATATCCCATATATGATACGAGCTGAAAATCAAGGGCATTCGTGCCCTCATAGGATTCCTCAAATCGGATATTTATTTTGTTATTTTCCATAAGTCTGATGACTGACATGTATGACATGTGAGGGGATTTCTTAGTGTAAAAAACAATAATTTCGTCGTCCTCATCTGCCATATCAAACAGCATCAGCCAGTTGTCGTTGACATTTTCGCTGTCTACTAAAAAGTGTCTGATAATAATCACCATTAATCCGGACAAAGGTATTGTAGCATGTGTAGGAGAAAATGGCAAATAATATAGATTTAAGTAAATGTTAACAATACAAAGAGTGCAACATATGATATAATTTTAATATATCTTGAAAATGAAGGGGGAATAGAGTTGGCAGATATTGAAATAAATAAATCAGATATTGATGAAGTTAATGATGTGATACAAGAAACAGATGAAGAAGCATATGCGTTGGATTCTGAATTTACAGAGGAAAAGGAATATAAAACAGTACAGAAATATGAGCTTGTGACGATTCTGTCGTATCTTATAGGTGTCAGAAATGAGATACTTGATCATATGTGCAGTGATGAGTATGTGGAGCTTTTAAACAGCTTAAGAGAAAATAAAAATGCGAGGATACTCAGATATCTGTGTAAGGCGCGTACAGGTCTGCTGCGCAACTATAAAAAAACAGACAATGAAATAAAATATAATCTGGGTAATATAAACAGGATGGAGTGGTTTGATGCAGAGAATATAAATAAGCTTGAGAGCTGGGAAGTGCATATTATATTGTATAATTCATCGGCTGACAAGTATTGCGTACATATTAACAAGCTGATAAATGAGCACGTGGATGCATGTAAAAAGCTTTTCCCAGACTGGATAAAATGGGAGTATATCAGGGATTTGTTTGTCATAGTGGATTATGAAAAGCCAAAGAAGCTAAAGGCAGAGTTTACTGTCTATAAAGAGCACAGAAAAGAGTATCCATATGGGATGTATATCCACTGGCGCCCGGATGGCAGGGGAAATTTGCTCAATTCTGACGGAAGGATTTTAAAGACAATATACAGACAGCATGGTGATTATTTCAACGACGGTTCAAAATACAGGGATGCAGTGGAAGATACAAAGGAAAATATATATGAGTTTATCCGTGAAAGCATGCGTGTTGTGATAGTTGTGGATTGTGAAAATTCTGATGTATACAAGCTGTATGGAGTATTAAAAAACTTAAATTCTGAGCAAATGTCCAAAATAGAAAAAATTATACTCTATGATGATTATCATACATCCTGTGGATGGGACTGGCTGGAAAAATTCATACATATCCCTGTATTCCATGAGGAGGTGGAGCGTGTGACAGAACGGAAGTCGCTTGTTGATATAAAGATGACTGCGGGAGTGTGTGAGGCATATTATAAGGACAACATAGACTCGTTTATTTTGTGCTCAAGTGATTCGGATTACTGGGGACTTATTTCATCTGTAAAGGATGCTCATTTCCTCGTGATGTACGAATATAGCAAGTGCGGACAGTCAATCAAGGATGCACTTACAAAACGATGTATTTTTCACTGTTCAATAGACGATTTCTATACAGGAAATGCAAGTGATTTAAAGAAAAAAGTCATGATAAATGAATTGAAAAATCTGACAAATGATATTGTCGGAAAGAATGGCTGGGAGATGACAAGACAGATATACGAGAGGACTAAAATTACATCGACAGAGCGAGAAATGAAGGATTTTTACAATAAATATGTTAAGTCATTGAGGTTAAAAATTAATGAGGACGGAGTATTCGAGATTGTGGTCAATGAATATTGATTATCGTAAAACTGTTTTATGTAATTATTGTCGGTCACACATGTATTGTGTGAAGGTTAAGCCTTATTTTAGCGGAAAGAGTGGGAAAGTATGATGAAACCGATGCTTGAAATCTGCTGTGGCAGCTTTTCGGATGTGAAAACAGCATATGAAAATGGTGCGGACAGGGTTGAACTGAACAGTGCCCTATATATGGGAGGGCTGACACCTACACTCGCCAATTTAATATATGCAAAGGAAAAATGCAATATACCGGTAGTGACAATGGTTCGTCCAAGGGGCGGCGGATTTTGCTATTCGGATGAAGAATACGACATTATGCTTATGGATGCAAAAATTCTTTTAGAGCATGGAGCAGACGGTATTGCGTTTGGATTTCTGACAGAGGAAAAAATGCTTGACAAAAAGCGCACGAAGGAAATGATAGAGCTCATTCATGAGTATGGCAGGGAGGCTGTGTTTCACCGCGCCTTTGACTGCATAGATAATCAGGACAGTGCAGCGGAGAGGCTTATTAGGCTTGGCGCAGATCGTATTCTCACAAGCGGTGGCGCAGCAAATGTATGGGATGGCAGAAAACAGCTTAAGCATCTTCAAAATCAATATGGAAAAGATATTACGATTCTGGCCGGAAGCGGCGTGAATGATACCGATGTGAGAGAGCTTATCGAATACACAGGTATTACGCAGGTGCACAGCTCGTGTGGCGCATGGAAGTGTGATGTGACAGCATCGGGCAATGCAGTGGATTTTTCGTATGATGAAGCGATGAAGAACTGCTATCAGTGTGCGGATGCAGGTAAGGTTAGGAAGCTTGCGGAAGTGATAAGTGGAGAGGAATATTAAAGCAAAAGATTATAGAATTTCGGAGGAAGCAATTAATGGCAGAGCAGGAAAATAGTAAGGATTTAATCAGTGTACTTTGGAGTGGCGCTGATGTACTTCGTTCAAAAATGGACGCGAATGAATATAAGAATTATCTTTTGGGAATTGTATTCTATAAATATCTATCAGATTCATTTTTGATAAGAGTATATGATTTGATAAATGATGAGAAGCCGGAATCGCTCAAGGCGGCACTTGAGGCATATAAAAATGAGTTGAAGGGTGAATATGCTAATGATTTACTTGATGAATTAAAGCAGGATCGTAAATATGTAATTGAGCCTGAGCTTACATATACATGTTTTGCAGAGGATGCAAGGAATAATTGCTTTAATCGTGAGCAATTGCAGAAAGCATTCAATAATATTGAGCAGAGCGGAGAGTTGTTTGTGGATTTGTTTTCCGACATTGATTTGTATTCGAGCAGGCTTGGAGCGGGAGACCAGAAACAAAGTGATACGATTGCAGAACTGATAAAGGTAATAGACCAGGCAGATTTGCTTAATTCCGATGGTGAAATACTTGGAGATGCATATGAATATCTGATAGGACAGTTTGCGTCAGAGACAGGTAAGAAGGCGGGAGAATTCTATACACCACAGGCAGTATCAAAAATTCTTACTAGAATAGCAATAACAGGACAGGAGAATGTGAAAGGTTTGTCAATCTATGACCCGTGTATGGGTTCGGGTTCGCTGCTTCTTAATGCAAAGAGATACTATAAAGGTGATACAAACTATATAAAGTATTATGGACAGGAACTGAACATGTCTACATATAATCTGGCAAGGATGAATATGTTCCTGCATGATGTGGCTGCAGAGAATCAGAATCTGCATCATGGAGATACTCTTGATGCAGACTGGCCAACTGGTGAGGAAACTGACTTTCACATGGTACTTATGAATCCGCCGTATTCTGCAAAATGGAGTGCTGCATCCGGATTTTTACAGGATGAAAGATTTTCAGAATATGGTGTGTTGGCGCCAAAATCAAAGGCTGATTATGCATTTTTACTTCATGGACTTTACCATCTGAAAAGCAATGGAACCATGGCAATCGTTTTGCCACATGGGGTACTTTTCAGAGGTGCAGCAGAGGGAAAAATAAGAGAAAAGCTCCTTCGTTCCGGAAACATATATGCGGTTATAGGATTGCCGGCTAATTTATTTTATAATACGTCTATTCCTACATGCATTGTTGTACTTAAAAAGCATAGAGATGGCAGAGATGTACTGTTTATTGATGCGTCAAAGAAGTTCATTAAGGGTAAAAAGCAAAACGAAATGTCGGATGAGCATATTGATGAAGTTATGGATTTGTATAACAGAAGAGAAACTGTAGACAAAGAATCCTATCTGGCAAGCTTTGAGGATATTGAAAAGAATGATTTTAACCTAAATATTCCGCGATATGTAGACAATTTTGAAAAGGAAGAGGAAGTCGATATAAATGGTCTGCTCGAGGATATGCAAAAAACAGATGACGAGATAGGAAAGGTAGAGGGTGAGTTTGTGAATCTACTAAAAGACCTGACATCGTCTGATGAAAATATAATGGCATCGTTGAATCGTTATATTGATATGATTGAGGGGTGATTTGTATGGAAAATCCAAAGATTAGATTTAAAGGGTTTACTAAGGATTGGGAACAGCGTAAGTTGGGTGATTATCTTGAAGTATCAAAAGAAAAGAACAGAGATGAAGGATTTGGAAAAGAAGATGTTTTATCTGTTTCAGGTGAGTTTGGAATAGTAAATCAGATAGAATTTCAAGGTAGATCATTTGCTGGAGCATCAGTAAAAAATTATGGTGTAGTGGAAGTTTTTGATATTGTCTATACGAAATCTCCGTTAAAATCAAATCCATACGGGATTATTAAGACTAACAAAGGAAAAGCTGGAATTGTATCAACTTTATATGCAGTATATAAGCCAAAAAATAATGTTGATTCTGAATTTATTCAGATATATTTTGAGTTAGATTCTCGTATGAATTCATATATGCATCCATTGGTAAATAAAGGGGCTAAAAATGACATGAAGGTATCTGATGAGAATGCTTTAAAAGGACCTGTTATTTTCCCTAGGATAGAAGAACAGAAGATGATTTCACAGTATTTTTCGAATCTCGACCACCTCATCACTCTTCACCAGCGAAAGTGTGATCAGACAAAAAATCTGAAAAAATATATGCTTCAAAAAATGTTTCCACAAAATGGAGCAAAAGTTCCAGAGATTAGATTTGATGGATATACCTACGATTGGGAACAGCGTAAGTTGGGTGATATTGGTTCAACCTTCACTGGCTTGTCAGGAAAAACTAAAGAGGATTTTGGACATGGAGATGCACAGTTTATAACTTATATGAATGTGTTTTCTAACCCTGTAGCAAATCTTGAAATGACAGAAGCTGTAGAAATAGATGCTAAACAAAATTGTGTCAAGAAAGGAGATGTATTTTTTACTACATCTTCAGAAACGCCAGAAGAAGTAGGTATGTCCTGTGTAATGCCTGAAAATAAAGATAATATCTATCTTAACAGCTTTTGCTTTGGATACAGACCAACAGAGAAATTTGATTTAGATTATCTAGCATATGTTTTGCGAGCAGATTCTTTTAGACAAGAAATGACATTTTTAGCACAGGGAATTTCGAGATACAATATTTCAAAGAATAAGGTTATGGAGGTATCTATTCCTATTCCAAATTTAGAAGAACAAACTATGGTTGGTCAGTATTTTTCCAACCTAGATCACCTTATCACTCTTCACCAACGTAAGTGCGATGAACTTAAGAAAATGAAAAAATATATGTTACAAAATATGTTTATATAATCATTTGGGGTTAGAATTATGAGATATCTTGAAGAAAGGGAGGTTTAAGAATGTCACAGGTAATTAAAATGGATACAATAATTTTATACCACGGATCCCCTAACAAAATAGTAACACCGGTATTTGGCGGTGGAGACGATAAACATGATTATGGTCGTGGATTTTATCTGACAGAAAACATAGATTTAGCAAAAGAATGGGCGGTTTGCAGACCTAATGAACAGAATGGATGGGTTCATAAGTATGAGTTAAATACCAAGAATCTAAAAATTTTTGATTTTCAGGAGAAAGATGTTTTATCGTGGCTTGCAGAGCTTATGAAGCATCGCGATGCAGCGGATTCTAAGCGTTATAGGATGCTTGCTGCAAAGTTTATTGATAAATATGGTATTGATACTAACGTGTATGATGTGATAAAGGGATGGCGCGCAAATGCATCATATTTCTATATTGCAAAAGAATTTGTCCGAGATAATATTGATATAGATATTCTTGAGGAATTGCTTTCGTTAGGCGGATTGGGGATTCAGTATTGTATTAAGACAGAAAAAGCATATGCAAATTTACGCGAGATAGAAAGTGATTTACTTCAAGTGGAATACAATGAATTTAACAATAAGTATAATCAAAGAGATATTGAAGCAAGAAAAAATATGCGTGATCTAGTAGATTCAGATGCAAATAAAGTTACGAATGTTTTTAGTACATTGTTTTAGAGGTGAGAAAATGGGTGCATATTCAGAAGCGTATCTGGGTGATGTGGTGGAGAATCAAGGCAAATTATTTGATTTTGTGGCACAGTCTTATCCGGATAGTGATACAGAAGATTTTATAAATACGTATATGAAAAGTAAAACAAGAAAAAACATTGACGATGCGATGGCTTATGTTAACACTATGGATGCAAAAGAGCTGTGGAAATACTTTTCAGACACAGAAAAATATAAATTAAAGCAGGGGAAGGCAATCGAAGGGTTTATGCCGGATTGGATTGGTGAATTTTATGCTTATTATCAGTGGTATTATGATATTCCAAGCGCAGATGTAATAAATAAAGTACCGGTCGATTTTTTGAGGAAGGCTTATTATGGACTTCATGATTTAGAGCTTGATTTGGCGGTAAAAAAGGTAGGTAAAGTATAAATGAATATAGTTTGTTTTCATAATCCGGATGAAGAAAATGGATACCTCAGTAATTGGTATTTAAGTGAGTTTGAATGCGATGGAATAAGATTTTCATCAATGGAACAGTACATGATGTATCAAAAAGCAAATTGCTTTGGTGATACAAAAATAGCGGAGAAGATTCTTGTAACTACAGATGTTGCACAAATTAAGGCTTTGGGAAGAATGGTTTCAAATTATAATGAAACAATCTGGAATGGAAAGAGACAGATTGTTGTTTACAAGGGACTTTGTGCAAAATTTCAAAACCATGAATTGAAATCCAGACTAAAAGCTACAGGAGATGCGGTTTTAGCGGAATGTGCTGTGAGGGATTGCATATGGGGAATTGGATTGTCGATGACAGATCCTAAAAGACTGGAAATGGAAAAGTGGAGAGGACAGAATCTGCTTGGGTTTGCACTTATGATGGTGAGAGATGGAATATAAAATGTGAAAAATTTTGATTACTTTTAAGAGCATTCATCCGTGCTTTTAATTATTTTTAGGCGTGGGACAATTTGACTCACGCCTTTTATATTATAAGTGATGAATAGTGGCATCACTCGTTTTTAACGTAAGTCCATTGTGATATGGTGAATAAAACCAAAAGTTTGGGAACAGCGTAAGTTCGGAGAAGTAGTAGAAAAATATGAAGATCCAGTAGAGACTCCAACAGAGGGATACATGAGACTGGGAATTAGAAGTCATGCTAAAGGAACATTTCATAATTATGTTGAAAAAGGTAAGGAACTAGAAACGGCGAAAATGTTTCGTGTTGCTGCTGATAAGTTTATTGTAAATATTACATTTGGATGGGAACACGCAGTTGCAATTACAGATAAAAATGATGCTGGAAAGCTTGTTTCTCATAGGTTTCCGCAGTATAGCTTCAATGAAGGAATGATTCCAAAGTTTTTCAGATATTTGATTCTAGATGAAAGTTTCAAACATCATTTGGAACTTTCATCACCAGGCGGTGCAGGAAGAAACAGAGTTTTGAAATTAAATGAGATGCTTGAATACAAGATGAGTTTTCCATCAGAAGAGGAACAGAAAAAAATCGCATCTTATTTTGAGAAACTCGATCACCTCATCACTCTTCACCAGCGCCAGACAGATTTTTATAAAAAAACCAGTTTCTACTTTATCTCATCGTAAGCCAATAAAAAATTATAAATGTTGAAAACGATTGGGAACAGCGTAAGTTGGGTGATATTGGTTCAACCTTCACTGGCTTGTCAGGAAAAACTAAAGAGGATTTTGGACATGGAGATGCACAGTTTATAACTTATATGAATGTGTTTTCTAACCCTGTAGCAAATCTTGAAATGACAGAAGCTGTAGAAATAGATGCTAAACAAAATTGTGTCAAGAAAGGAGATGTATTTTTTACTACATCTTCAGAAACGCCAGAAGAAGTAGGTATGTCCTGTGTAATGCCTGAAAATAAAGATAATATCTATCTTAACAGCTTTTGCTTTGGATACAGACCAACAGAGAAATTTGATTTAGATTATCTAGCATATGTTTTGCGAGCAGATTCTTTTAGACAAGAAATGACATTTTTAGCACAGGGAATTTCGAGATACAATATTTCAAAGAATAAGGTTATGGAGGTATCTATTCCTATTCCAAATTTAGAAGAACAAACTATGGTTGGTCAGTATTTTTCCAACCTAGATCACCTTATCACTCTTCACCAGCGCCAGCACAAATTACATCTGAACATGCTTTTATAAACTGTTTTTTATCGTAAGTAATATCGTATCTATACAATAGTTACCACAAAGCAAGCCTAATTATGTTTACATCAGCGTAAGCAGTACTAATAAAGGAGGTAGCGTATGCTAGAGGATATGAGCAAGGATGCATTATTTTACAACTATTACGCACAGTGGATAGAAGTGTATAAGAAAGATGCAATTCGTGAAGCCACTATGGCAAAGTACAGGATGACTCAAAAGTGGGTGGAGAAGCTGGCTCCGGAGCTTAAGGTTTGTGAGCTGACAAGGACCGCGTATCAGAAGATACTAAATGATTACGCAAAGGAGCATGAGAGACAGACAACACTTGACTTTCATCATCAGCTAAAGGGTGCGGTAATGGACGCTGTGGATGAGGGGCTGATAGAGCGTGATCCGACCAGAAAGGCTATCATCAAGGGGAAGACACCACGTGAGAAAAAGATCAAATATCTCAATCAGTTTGAGCTGCATACGTTGATAGCTGATCTGGATATAAAGGAAGAGCCGAACTGGGACTGGTTTATTTTGCTTGTGGCAAAGACTGGAATGCGTTTTTCAGAGGCTCTTGCCATTACACCGAAGGATTTTGATTTTGGAAGACAAACTCTTTCTATAAGTAAGACTTGGGATTATAAGGGTAAAGGCGGTTTTCTGCCGACGAAGAATAAGTCATCTGTGAGAAAAATCCAGATTGACTGGCAGATAGTAGTAAAGTTTTCTGAGCTGATAAAAGGGTTGCCGGAGGACGAGCCTATATTTGTAGGAGAGGAAAAGATTTATAATTCAACCGTCAATGACGCTCTCACCAGACACTGTAAGGCCTGTGGGATATCGGAGATTTCCATTCACGGACTTAGACATACGCGTGCGTCGTTGCTTTTGTTTGCCGGTGTTTCTATAGCCAGTGTGGCGCGCAGATTGGGGCATGCGAGTATGACAACAACGCAGAAGACATATCTGCATATCATTCAGGAACTGGAAAATAAGGATGTGGATCTGGTAATGAGGACTTTGTCAGGACTGTAATGTAGCTTTTTAAACAATATGCTTACGCTGATTTTGATATAAGTAATTTTGTGGTATTTTATGCCTATATTTGCTATAATAAATATAGTTAGTGTTTAGGTTTTGAAGAAGGAGAAATTATCATGCCGGAGTTGGAATCGTTAATAGAGCAGAAATTGATTGAGCAGTTGATATATGGGGATTCGCAGTGGACGTACAGACCAGATTTAAAGACAGAAGCGGATTTATGGAACAATTTTAAATATATTTTAGAGCAGAACAATAAGGACAGGCTGGATGGTGAGCCACTTTCTGATTCAGAGTTTGAGCAGGTAAAGAATCAGTTGCAGTTTTCAACATTTTATAAGGCTGGAGAGTGGCTGGTAGGCGAAAACGGCAAGGTCATGGTGCATGTACAGCGTGATACTAAGAAGCTTCATCTGGTTGTGATGAATCATGAGCATATTGCAGGTGGCAGCAGTGTGTATGAGGTTATAAATCAGTACAGTGCATTGAAGGATGATGAGGCTGCCGCATCAAGAGACCGTAGATTTGATGTGACCTTGATGATAAACGGTCTTCCAATGATACATATTGAGCTGAAAAACAGACAGCATTCGTATATGGAAGCATTCAATCAGATAAAGAAATACATTGGTGAAGGGCAGTTCAGGGGGATTTTTTCGGCTGTTCAGATGTTTGTTATAAGCAACGGTGTTGACACGAAGTATTTTTCTGCAGCAAGTGATACGGAGCTAAAGAAAGAATTTATCAGCGGATGGGTTGACAGGAACAATCAGCCGGTTTCTGATTATATTGATTTTGCAAAAAATGTCCTTAGGATTCCACAGGCACATGAGATGATTGCAAGATATACGGTTTTAGATAATGAAGCTAAGCGGCTTATTCTGCTTAGACCATATCAGATACATGCTATTGAGGCAATTCGTGAAGCATCACGAACAGGAAAGTCGGGATTTGTATGGCATACTACAGGCTCGGGAAAGACGCTTACATCATATAAGGCAACAAGAAATCTCCTTATGGATATTCCGGCGTTGGATAAGGCTATTTTCCTTATAGACAGGAAAGATCTTGATGAGCAGACAAATACGTCATTTAGTTCATATTCTCAGAATGATTCAATTGATGTGGATAATACTGATAATGTGACTGATTTGAAAAATAAACTTAAATCGTCTGACAGACAGATGATTGTTACTACAATTCAAAAGATGCAGATTCTCATTTCAAAGCGTCTGAAGGAGGGCACAGCTGAGTATAACAGGTTAAGAGGATTAAAAATAGCTTTTGTGGTGGATGAGTGTCACAGAGCTGTATCTCCGGCTACCAAGAGAATAATCGAACGCTTTTTTGGAAAGTCACTCTGGTTTGGCTTTACAGGAACACCACGTTTTCCGGAGAATCCTTATCCGTTGATGGGGGATTTGCCACGTACAACAGAGGAATTATACGGAGCATGTCTGCACAAATATACTATCCAGAATGCTATTCATGATAATGCTGTTTTGGGATTTCAAGTGGAGCACGATGGTCCAAAGGATGTGACGGATGAGACTGACAGCAGCCGATATGAAAATGAGACGCATATGCTCAAGGTGCTTGAGGTTATTTTAAATAAGTCATATCATAAGCTGGGCTTTCAAAATGGAAAAGGCAAGACCTTTGAAGGGCTTTTGACTACAAGTTCTATTTCGATTGCACAAAAATATTATGAGCTGCTCACAAGGGTGAAAAACGGAGAAACGCCATTAAAGATAGATGAACGCATAAAGCAGGTTTTACCGGACTTCCCTAAGTTTGCCATTACATACTCTGTGACTGAAAATGAGGACGGTTCGCAGGTCAATCAGGAAAAGATGAAGCAGTCTCTTGATGACTACAACGCTATGTTTGATACAAAGTTTGATATTTCACAGATTACTTCATACAATAGTAATCTAAATAAACGACTTTCTAGAAAAGATCCTAAGTATAAGAGCAGAAACGAACAGCTTGATCTGGTTATTGTTGTGGATCGTCTGCTCACAGGCTTTGATGCGCCATGCATGTCGACAATTTTTATTGACAGACAGCCGATGGGACCTCACGATTTAATACAGGCCTTTTCCAGAACTAATCGTATTTTTGACAAAAAATCAAAGCCGTATGGACAGATTGTGACGTTTCAGGCACCGGTACTTTTCAAGAAATGTGTGGATGATGCTGTCAAGCTTTACTCTGCAGGAAGTACAGAGGATACACCGCTTATTGCAGAGTGGGATGATGTGGAGCCTGCTTTTAAGAAGGCGCTCGCGGCACTTAGAATTGCAGCTCAGACACCGGACGACATTCCGTCAATGTCAGATGAGGAGAAGCTTCATTTCATGAAGATGTTTCAGAGCTTTGACAGACTTTTTGCACAGCTTAAATCCTTCAGCAGATATGATGAAAGTATGCTTGATGATTATGGAATTACTGAACAGGAATATATAGACTATGCAGGCCATTACCTGAACATAAAAAGTGAGATTGGACCAGACCCGGGACCGGACCCGGTTAATCCGCCAGTAGAACCGGAAATAGACTCAGATTATGAGCTTATGGCATACAGTAATACTCGGATTGATTATGAATATATCATCAATCTCATTCAGAATATCGTCAATCCTGAGGATGATGGTGATATTACTCCTGAGGAAAAGCAAAAGAAGATTGATGAGGCAAAGCAGTATGTAGAGGATCTGCGTAAGGATAATCCAAAGGTTGCAGATATCATGTCACATCTGATTAATGAGATAGAGCTTGATGAGAGCAGATTTAAGGGCAAATCAATTCTAAACATTGTTGAAAATATGAAACATGAATGTATAGAACAGGTTGTGAGTAATTTCTGCCTGTTATGGCATGCAGACAAGGATGATGTAATGTATGCGGCAACACATTACCGCAATGGGATTATCCCTAATGAGAGCGCCATAAAGGCATCTATTAATTATCCTGAGTACAAAAATACAGTGGAACATGCTTTACCTAAATTCAAGTACTATGCTAAGTTTTTTGCAGAGCTTAGAAGTACGCTGGATGACGAGATTAAGCCTTTAGTGTAAAGAAATGTATTTCACAACACTTATAATACATATACAATTAAATAACGGATTGTGTTATAATATGTCTGTCGGCGGAATCGTCGGCAGACTTTTTTTAAGGAGAGTAAAATGAGAGTATTAACAGATTTAGAGCCAAAGAACGTTTTTTCGTTTTTCGAGGATATATGCAGTATTCCTCATCCATCATACAAGGAAGAGAAAATCAGTAATTATCTGGTGGAGTTTGCAAAGGCAAGAGGCCTTGAGCATTACCAGGATGAGCTTCACAATGTGATAATCATAAAGGAAGCATCAGAAGGATATGAGGATGTGGAGCCAATCATACTGCAGGGGCACATGGATATGGTTTGCGAGAAGGCACCTGACTGTGATAAGAATATGGACGAGGAAGGCCTGGACCTTTTGATAGATGGTGATTTTATCTCGGCAAAAGGCACTACACTCGGTGGAGATGACGGTATCGCGGTGGCATATGCGCTTGCTATTTTGGACGATGACAGCCTGTCACATCCACGTCTTGAGTTTGTATGCACTGTATGCGAGGAGGTCGGCATGGAGGGTGCTACAGGTATCGATGTGTCTATGCTTAAGGGAAAGAAGCTTCTTAATATGGACAGCGAGGAGGAGGGCGTGATGCTCGCAAGCTGCGCCGGTGGATGCAGAGCCGATGTGAAGCTGCCTGTAGAGAGAGAGACAGTGAGCGGAACAAAGCTTACTGTGAGCTTATCAGGTCTCACCGGCGGACACTCAGGCTCAGAGATTGATAAGGGAAGGGGCAATGCCAATACTCTTATGTCCAGACTGCTTCGCGACGCATCGGCACCTGTAGCTATAGCTTCTATAGAGGGCGGCAGAAAGGATAATGCCATTCCAAGAGAGTGTACTGCACAGATTATTGTAGCACCTGATGAGGCTGCGGCAGTGAAAGCTTCGATAGAACAGGCAGCAGCTGAGATTGCGGAGGAGTTTAAGGCATCTGATCCTGACCTTAAGCTTACTGTGTCAGAGGAGACTGACTGTAGTGAGTCAGCTATAAGTGCAAAGGACAGCGCAAGGGTTATCGCACTTATCGAGGCACTGCCAAATGGCATCATCAGAATGAGCCGGGAAATAGATAAGCTTGTTGAGACCTCGCTTAATCTGGGAGTTTTAAAATCAGACGATGCTGCTGTCACTTTAAGATACGCAGTCAGAAGCTCTGTCGGTGTGGCTAAAAAAAGCCTTAAGAACCAGCTTGTCTGCATAGCAGGCGCTTTTGCGGCAGAGGTTACATTTGAGGGCGATTATCCTGCATGGGAGTACAAGAAGGATTCAAAGCTCCGCGAGGATATGGTACGGATTTTTGAGGAGATGTATGGCAAAAAGCCTACAGTTGAGGCTATTCATGCCGGTGTCGAGTGCGGACTTTTAAGCGGCAAGATTGAAGGACTCGACTGCATATCAATGGGACCGGACATGTATGATATCCATACGACTGAGGAGAGGCTTTCAATATCCTCTGCAAAGAGGTCATATGAGTATATACTCAGAGTGATTGCGTGCAAATAAATAGTTATTCAAGGCTTTTGATAAAGGAAAGAGGTGTCATATGATACCTCTTTTTAAATGCCCTGTGAAAATAGCTCGGATTGTGAAATCCGACAGACAGTGAGACATCTAAAATTGAGGTGTTGCCGCGCTCGAACTGTTCCACGGATTTTTCAAGACGCACATTGTTGATATACTGCACGCAGGTCATGTTCATGTGTTTTTTGAAGAAACGCATGAAGTGGTATTCACTGAAATAGCAAAGCCCGGCAAGCTCTGAAACCTGGATGCTTTCGGCATAGTGCACCTCGATGTAATCGAGCACATTTTTGAGCTTATCGGAGGATGTGTTGACACCAAAATCAGCATTTTTTTCACTGTATTGCAGCAATAGAAATATTGCCTGAAGCAGAAATGCCTTTAGAGCCAGCTCATAGCCGAATTCCTGACGGGAGTATAGATTTGTTATGCGCATGAAGCATTTGCAAAGGGATGAATATGCCGGATGCTTTGGTGCAATCAGGTAAGGCATGGCAAACTCATGGTTGATTAGCGGAGTCAGATATCTTGAAGAGCATATATCGGTATTGTTTCCACCTAAAAAATTGATATGGAATACATACGTTTCAGAGTAAAATTCGTCGCAGTCTCTTATTGAAATGGAATGCAGCAGCAGTGGCGGGATAAAGATGATATCGCCTTCCTTTGCTTCATATTCGAGCAAATCAATCTGATAGGTGCATGAGCCCTTTGTAATCAGTGTGAGCTCCGCCTCATCGTGCCAGTGTGTAGTGATGACAGGGTAATCTGATGCAAGTCTTGTTATATATTTCTGAACGGGGAAAAATACTTCTCCGTGCTTTGCGTTTTCTTTCTGCCCGAGGGCAGGCGGATTATTGTTTTTCATATTGTTGTTTCTCCATAGCTTTTAAAATTATACCCTTTAAAATTATAAGAGCAGTATTGTGTTATAAAATGAAAAAATATTGCAAGAATTTATACTAATCACTTTCTATAATAGCAGTATAATACATCAAGACAAAGTGCTCAAGATGTAAATAGGTGCAAAATTTATGATTAGATAAGAGGTACACATTATGGAGAGAAAATGGTGGCATGACAAGGTGGCATATCAGATTTATCCAAAGAGCTTTCTGGATACAAACGGTGACGGAATAGGAGATTTAAGAGGTATCATTTCAAAGCTGGATTATTTAAAATCGCTTGGAATTGACATCATATGGCTGTCTCCGATATATAAATCGCCATTTGTGGATCAGGGCTATGACATATCTGATTACTATGCGATAGCTGAAGAATTCGGTACTATGGAGGAGTTTGATGAGCTCCTTGCCGAGGCAAAGAAGCGTGATATGCACATCATCATGGATCTGGTAATAAATCACTGCTCGGATAAGCACGAATGGTTTCAAAAGGCACTTAAGGATCCGGATGGAGAGTATGCTGATTACTTTTATTTCAGAAAAGGTAAAAACGGCAATCCGCCGAGCAATTACCGCTCTTATTTTGGCGGAAGCTGCTGGGAGAAGGTGCCGGGCACGGACAAGTATTATCTGCACATGTTTGCGAAGGAGCAGCCGGATTTAAACTGGGAGAATGAAAAGCTAAGACAAAAGCTTTATGAGATGATTAACTGGTGGCTTGATAAGGGCTTGTCAGGATTTAGAATAGATGCGATAATCAATATAAAGAAAAATCTTGATTTCCCTGATTTTGAGCCGGATGCAGAGGACGGACTGGCTGCCTGCTACAAGATGGTTGAAAGTGCAGAAGGTGTCGGAGAGCTCTTAGAGGAATTAAAGAACAATACATTTAAGAAGTATGATGCATTTACGGTTGGCGAGGTATTCAATATGAAGCCTGAGGAGCTGCCGGAGTTTATCGGTGAGAATGGGCATTTTTCAACGATATTTGATTTTTGTGCACAGTGCTTAAGTGATGGAGAGCATGGCTGGTATGATGCACCGAAAATAGATTTTGACAAATGGAGAAAGACCATTCTTGGTTCACAGCTTGAGACAGAAAAGTACGGCTTCAAGGCCAATATTATAGAAAATCATGATGAGCCGAGAGGTGCCTCAAGATTTTTACCAAAGCATGCTCAAAATCCTGCCGGAATAAAGATGTTAGGAACTGTCAGCGTACTGCTTCGAGGCATTCCGTTTATATACCAGGGACAGGAAATCGGTATGCAAAATGCAAAATGGAACAGTATAGATGAGTATGACGATATCAGCACAAAGGATCAGTATAGGGCAGCACTTGCAGCAGGCTTATCAAAGGAGCAGGCACTTGCAGCCTGTGGAAGGATGAGCAGGGATAATGCAAGGACACCTATGCAGTGGAGTGATGAGGCAAATGCCGGTTTTACCACAGCAAAGCCATGGCTTAAGGTCAATGAAAACTATAAGGCTATCAATGTTGCGGCGCAGGAAAAGGATCCTTCATCTGTTTTGAACTATTACAGAAGGCTTGTGGCACTCAGAAAGTCAGATGAATTTAAGGAGCTGTTCACCTACGGCAGATGTGTTCCGGCATATGAGGATACAGATGGCATCATGGCTTATTACAGAGAGGATGAAAATAAGCGAGTGCTGGTTGTGGCAAATTTTGGCAGTAAAGAGGCACAGATCAGGCTTGATGGCAGTGTGAAAAAGGTGCTTTTGTCCAACACAAATGATGCTGAAAAGAGCACTGTTTCAGTGGGAGCATCCGAGCTTAAGCTTGAAAGCTGTGAGGTTTTGGTGGTGCTTGTAAAATAGCATAATTTGATACAGCATTAAAGAAACCAGGCTGAATTTTTACAAAAAGAGACAGCTAAAAGAGATAACTAAAAGAGATAATGAAGAGACAAGGAGGGCATAATGAGCAAAAACAATAATGAAAAATGGTGGAAAAAGGCGGTAGTTTACCAGATTTATCCAAAGAGCTTTCAGGATTCTAACGGAGACGGCTTTGGTGATTTACAGGGTATCATCAAAAGACTTGATTATCTTGAGACGCTTGGAATCAATGCAATATGGCTTTCGCCGGTATTCAAATCACCGCAGGCGGACAACGGTTATGACATTTCGGATTACAGGGATATTGATCCGACGTTTGGCAGTCTCGATGATATGGAGGAGCTCATAAACGAGGCAAAGAAGCACAATATAAGGATTATGATGGATCTTGTCTTAAATCATTCTTCAAACGAACACAGGTGGTTCAAGGAGGCTAAAAAGAGCAAGGACAATCCATACCATGACTACTATATTTGGAGAGACGGAGATGAAGGCGTGCCGCCAAGTGATATGAAGGCTTGTTTCGGTGGAAGCGCATGGGAATATGTGCCGGAAATCGGACAGTATTATTTCCATCAGTTTTTACCGGAGCAGCCGGATTTAAACTGGGAGAATCCAAAGGTCAGAAGAGCAATCTACGATATGATTCTCTGGTGGATGGACAAGGGAGTCGGCGGCTTCAGACTTGATGTAATCGACCAGATAGCAAAAGAGCCGGACAAGAGAATCACCATAAACGGACCAAGGCTTCAGGAATATTTTAAGGAACTGAGCAGGGAGACATTCCAGAAGGGCGACCTGATTACCGTGGGTGAGGCATGGGGCGCAGACACAGAGCGCGCAAAGCTTTACAGCAATCCGGATGGCAGCGAGTTTTCTATGGTGTTCCAGTTTGAGCACATAGGGCTTGACCAGAAGGAGGGCGGCGAGAAATGGGACCTTGCACCGCTTCCGTTTAAAAAGCTCAAAAAGATAATGGCTCACTGGCAGAATGAGCTCTACAACTGTGGCTGGAACAGTCTGTTCTGGGACAATCATGACCTGCCGCGTATCGTGTCAAGATGGGGCAATGACAGGGAGTACAGAGTGGAATCTGCAAAGATGCTTGCTATATTGCTGCACGGCATGCAGGGTACACCATACATTTATCAGGGCGAGGAGCTGGGCATGACAAATGTACAGTACGATATCGAGGATTATAAGGACTGTGAAATCATAAACATGTACCATGAGCGCCTTGAAAAAGGATACTCAAAGGATGAAATCATGAAGTCCATTTACGCAAAGGGCCGTGACAATGCAAGGACACCTATGCAGTGGGATGACTCGGCAAATGCCGGCTTTACCACAGGAACACCTTGGATAAAGGTAAATGACAATTACGACAAAATAAATGCCAAATCACAGGTGGATGACCCTGATTCAATCTTTAGCTGCTACAAGAAGCTTGTTCAGCTGAGAAAGGATTATCCGGTATTTGTTGATGGTAAATTCACACTTTTACTTGAGGATGATGAGAATATTTTTGCATACAGCAGAAAGAATGAAGAAAAAACCATGATTGTTGTATGCAATTTCTTTGACAAGGAGATACCAATGCCGCTTGCAAAGGAGTGTGAGGGCATGGAGGTGCTGATTTCAAATTATAAGGATACCTCTGATATGTCAGTGCTCAGACCTTATGAGGCCAGGATGTATATACGATAGATAAAATTGATACCGCTTGTTTTTATAAAGGTGTTTTATAAAAGCAGGCGGTATTATTGTATTTTTTAGGGATAATGTATATAATAAGTTACCATAAAAATTCAATGGACGATGAAAGGAACTAATTCCATGTATGATATAATAATAATAGGCAGTGGTCCGGCAGGACTGTCTGCAGCAATATATGCAAAGAGAGCCAATCTGAATGTGGCAGTAGCAGAAAAAGAATACGAGGGGACAGGCCAGATAGCCGAGAGCGGAAATGTGAACAACTATCTGGGGCTTCCAAATATAAACGGATACGACCTGGGAGAAAAATTCAGGGAGCATGCAGTGTCTCTTGATGTAGAATTTATCGAAAAAGAAGCAGTGCAGATAGAAGCAGTGCAAAATGGTGAGAAAGAAGAATCAGTGATATACAGAGTGAAATTCGATGATGACACGATAGCAGAGGCAAGAGCGCTCATCTATACCGCAGGAGCATATCCGAGAAAGGCAGGAGTGCCGGGAGAGGATGAGTATACCGGAAAGGGAATATCTTACTGCGCAATCTGTGACGGAGCATTCTATAAAGGAAAGACAGCCGCAGTGCTGGGCGGTGGAGATACCGCTTTGGATGATGCATTATATCTGTCCGATATATGTGAGAAGGTCTATCTGGTTCACAGAAGAGACAGCTTCCGTGGTGCACAGAGCACAGTTGAGCTCTTAAAGCAGAAAGAAAATGTAGAGCTTGTCTTAAACGAAGCAGTGACAGAAATATATGGAGAAAAGAAGCCAACAGGCATAAAGCTTAAAAGTGGCAGGACACTGGTTGTAGACGGAGTATTCGTGGCATATGGCTCAGTACCGCAGTCAGAGCTTATAAAGAATCTGGTGCAGCTCGATGAGAGAGGATATGTAGTGGCAGGTGAGGACGGCATCACATATGCTGCAACAAAAAATGGTGACCATGATAGAAGCGTCCAGCCGGGACTGTATGTGGCGGGAGATGTCCGTACCAAGACACTGCGTCAGGTGGTAACCGCAGTATCTGACGGAGCAAATGCCGCAACGACAGCCGCAGAGTATTTAAGGGACATTAATGGTTATAAACAAAATATATAACCACGCACAAATAATTTGTATAACTGATAGCATTGACTTTCAACACACACGTTTGTATAATAATCTCATCAATTCCTAGTAACACAATAGACTATGTAAGAATTAACGAGAAGAAGAAAACAATGAGATTTAATACAAGCTTACTTCATGCCGGCGTGACAAAAGAGACAAATGGCTCTACACTGCCACCGGTATATCAGACAAGCGCCTTCGAGCAGGAGAGCGCGGCAGATCTGGAAAAAATATTTGAAAACAAGGCTCCGGGCTACTGTTACACAAGAGTTGCCAATCCTACGATTACAGCTTTTGAGAACAGAATAACAAAGCTCGAGGGAGGAATAGCATCGGTGGCATGCGCATCAGGCATGGCGGCACTGATGAATACCTTCTTAAATATACTAAGCAGTGGAGATGAGCTCATCTCAAGCGCCAGCCTCTACGGTGGCACAATAGATTTGTTCCATGATCTTGAGGCCTTCGGCATCACAACCAGATATGTCGAGAACAACAATTGGCAGCAGATAGAGGACAGCATCAATGAGCATACCAGACTGATTTTTGCAGAGACTATCGGTAATCCCTGTCTGGATGTCACAGATATTGAGAAGCTTGCAGAGATAGCACACGCACATGATATACCGCTTGTAGTTGACAATACCACATCGACAGCTTACCTGATACAGGTTTTAAAGCATGGAGTTGATATCGTGGTCAATTCATCTTCCAAATATATAAATGGAAGCAGCAATGCAATCAGTGGTATTCTGACAGACTCAGGTAAGTTCAAATGGGACAAGAACAGATATCCGGGTTTTGCAGATTATGTGAAGTATGGACCTATGGCATTTGTCGCAAAGCTGAGAAACAGTCTTTTCAGAAATATGGGTGCCTGTTTAGCTCCGGTGAATGCATACTTAAATATTATAGGACTTGAGACACTCGGTCTTAGAATGGAAAGAGAATGCTCTAATGCACTCGAGCTTGCGTCGTGGATAGAAAACAATTATCCTGACATAAGGGTTAATTATCCGGGGCTTTGTAGCAGCAAATGGCATGAAATAGCAAAAAAACAGCTCACAAACGGCTATGGAGCAATCCTTACAATCAGGGTTGGCAGCAAGGAAAAGGCATTTAAATTTATAGACAGCCTGACGATTCCATACACACTCAGCAATATCGGAGATACAAAGACACTGGTCATTCATCCGGGCTCCACAATCAGTCTTCACAGCACAGATAAGCAGAAGGAGGATGCAGGAGTATTTGAGGATCTTATAAGAGTCAGTGTGGGTATCGAGGATATAGATGACCTCAAGGATGATTTTGCACAGGCTTTTGCAAATATAGCTGATTAAGCCATCATAATAAGGTATCAATGTGTATGCAAATGAGAGCGTGCATATGCATTTACATATAAAACAAAACATTAACATATTTACACAGTAAGGAGATTAAAAATGGCGGAGAAAGTTGATTACGCGGCCCTAAAAAAGGGCGGTTTCATGAGACAGAAGCAAAAGGGCTGTTTCTCGCTTAGAATTGCGGTTGTAGGAGGAAATCTTACAGCAGAAAATATCAAAACAGTAGCAGAGGTTGCTGAGAAATACGGACACGGATATGTTCATATGACATCGCGTCAGGGTATTGAGATCCCTTTTATCAAGGTTGAGGATATCAATGTGGTAAAAGAGGAACTGGCAAAGGGCGGTGTAGGAACAGGTGTCTGCGGACCGAGAGTACGTACTGTCACAGCGTGTCAGGGCTCAGAAATCTGTCCTAGCGGATGTATCGATACATACACTCTGGCTAAGGAACTTGATGAAAGATACTTCGGAAGAGAGCTTCCTCACAAGTTCAAGTTTGGTGTCACAGGCTGTCAGAACAACTGCTTAAAGGCTGAGGAAAACGATGTCGGAATCAAGGGCGGCATGACAGTAGAGTGCAGCCATGACGATTGTATCCAGTGTGGTGTATGTGTGAAGGCATGCCGCGAGGGTGCACTTTCAATGGAGGATGGCAGGATTGTCATCGACAGAGACAAATGTAACAACTGTGCGCGCTGCGTAAAGAGCTGTCCGACAGATGCATGGAAGGGAACTCCGGGATATATCGTATCGTTTGGAGGGCTTTTCGGAAACCACATCTATAAAGGAGAGCAGCTAGTCCCGATTATCCGCGACAAGGAAACTCTTTTCAGAGTGACAGATGCAGCAATTAGTTTCTTCGAGAAGCATGCAAACGGTGGTGAGCGTTTCAGACTTACTCTTCAGAGAGTGGGCGAGGAAGAGTTCAAAAAAGAGATTCAGGCAGCATACGAGGGTAAATAATCCCCGTGTATAGCAGGAAATATCCGGCATGCATAAACAACAACGGTTACGGCAAAAATATAATAAATATGAGTATAGGAAGGGAGATGCAAAATGGCAGATATAGCATTCGACGATCAGGTAGATATAACTGACAAGGTTTGCCCTCTTACATTTGTAAAGGCAAAGGTTGCAATAGAGGAATTAGATGACGGTGAGGTGCTTGCAATCCGCATGAATGATGGAGAGCCGGTACAGAATGTTCCAAGAAGCATGAAGGAAGAGGGACACAAGATACTTAAGCTCGAGGACAACGAGGATGGAACATACACTCTTTACGTCAGAAAGGTTGAGGACTAATCATGGCAGCAAGAATTTCAAAGGCGGATTTCGATGAAAAAGTATTAAAAAGCAAGCTTCCGGTAATTGTTGATTTTTACTCGGATTCATGTGTGGCCTGCAAGAAGCTGGCACCGGTTCTCGGAGATATCGAGGATGATTATGAGGATAAGCTTCACGTATACAAGGTCAACACAAACTTTGACGGAGAGCTCGCTGATGAGTATGAGGTGACTGCAAACCCGACACTGCTTTTTGTAAAAGACGCAGAGGTCTTAGACAGAAAAGTCGGTGCACAAAAGCCTGCCGATTTGAAGGCGTGGGTTGAAGCATTATTATAGTTTTTAGATTATTATATAAAGCAGTCTGATACAGGATAATAACACTTACAGATACCACAATCTGTGACACAGGAGGAAATAAAATGACTATCACAGTAGCAGGAGAGAAGAAAGAATATAAGGATGGACTTACATTACCGGAGCTTATCGAGCTTGAGAATGTAGATATGCCTGAGTATGTAACAGTTTCAATAAATGAGGAATTTGTTGCCACAGAGGATAAGCCAAAGACAGTGCTTAAGGATGGCGACAATGTAGAGTTCCTTTACTTCATGGGAGGTGGATGCTAATGGCAATGACTGATGAGCAGATCGAGCGCTATTCACGCCACATTATCCTTAATGAGGTGGGCGTTAAAGGTCAGAAGAAATTATTAAAGGGCAAGGTGCTTATTATCGGTGCCGGCGGACTTGGGGCTCCGGCAGCCATGTATCTTGCAGCGGCAGGAGTTGGCACAATCGGTATTGTGGATGCGGATGAGGTAGATTTATCCAACCTGCAGAGACAGATTATCCACGGAACAGCCGATGTGGGAAAAGCCAAGGTAAAGTCAGCAAAAGAGACAATGAACGCCATGAACCCGGACGTTCAGGTCAATACATACCGTATGTTTGTAGATGCGTCAAACATCAGAGAGCTTATCAGGGAATATGATTTTATCATCGATGGAACTGACAATTTCCCGGCAAAGTTCTTAATCAACGATGCATGTGTGCTTGAGAAAAAGCCGTTTTCACATGCAGGAATCATCCGTTTCAAGGGTCAGCTCATGACATATGTGCCGGGAGAGGGACCTTGCTACAGATGTGTATTCAAGAATCCGCCACCAAAGGATGCAGTGCCTACATGTAAGCAGGCAGGCGTTATCGGAGCTATGGGTGGAGTAATCGGTTCGCTTCAGGCTATGGAGGCTATCAAGTATTTAATCGGTGTTGGAGAGCTGCTCACAGGATATCTGCTTACATATGATGCACTCACCATGGAGTTCCACAAGATTAAGCTTCCAAAGGATACACACAACTGTGCAGTCTGTGGCGACCATCCGACTATTCTCGAGCCAATCGACTACGAGCAGGAGGTCTGCGAGGAGACAGCGGGCAGATTTGATGCACCTCGTACACAGGAATAAAAGACAGTAAGGAAAGGAACGATATGAGTATCATAAGAATGAAATATCCGTTTCTGGATGAAATAGCAAAATATGCTAAAGAGCATCTGCCGGAGGAGGCGTGCGGTCTGATAGCAGGCAGTGAGGACGAAAACGGTCGTCTCATCACAAAGGTATATTACCTGACGAATACAGACCATGCCGAGGACCATTTCACAATGGATCCAAAGGAGCAGCTGGCAGCCATAAAGGACATGAGAGCAAACGGCCTTAAGCCGCTTGGTAACTGGCATTCACACCCGTCTAGCCCTTCAAGGCCATCGGATGAGGATATAAAGCTTGCATACGATCCAAATGCGAGCTACATGATAATGTCGCTTATGGCAGAAAATCCTGTAATCAACTCGTTTCATATCGAGGGTGGACAGGTCACGAAAGAGGATTTACGAATATATTCTGATGAATATTACTTCTAAATCATATGTTAATGTTTTGAGTCGCAGCGAAAGCTGCAAAGAAAAGTCAGCTTCATCGAAGATGGCTTTTCTTTTTTAGAGAAAGATGTTATTATAGCATGTATATTTAATAAAACGAAAGAGCGTTCGAAAATGAAATTAAAAACAAAGGAACTTACAACATGTGCACTTTTTGCGGCACTTATAGCAGTTGGAGCATTTATCAAGATTGATTTTCCGCTTCCTATGTACACCATGCATTTTACATTACAGTGGTTCTTTGTGCTGATGGCGGGATTTCTGCTCGGGGCAAAACTGGCATCGCTTAGCGTGATAGTATATTTGTGCATCGGACTGGTGGGAGTGCCTGTATTTGCGGCAGGCGGTGGTCCTACATACATTTTAAGACCGGGCTTTGGGTTCCTCTTAGGCTTTGTGCTTGCCGCATTTTTAATCGGAGCGATTACAGAAAAGCTTAAAAAGACCAATGCGTTTACACTCATTCTTCCGGCAACGGTCGGACTGGTGGCATATTATACAGTTGGAGCGATATACTTTTACTGCATGAAGAATTTCTATGCGGCAACACCTGTCAGCTGGGGCATCGTAATAGTAGATTACTGTCTGATAACGGTTGCACCGGACTTTATATTATGCGTATCGGCAGCAGTGTTTTCTGCTAAGCTTCGTCCTGTTTTTGCAGGAATATTAAACGGTTACAGTGTGAAGAATAAGGTGGAAAATAAAGCATAAAGAGTATAATAAAGTATAAAATAAGGTATGAAATAATGTATGAAATAAAGTATGGATATGGTATTACAGGGAGATAAAAATGGCGTATTTTCCGATGTTTGTGGATATGACGGAAAGAGAGTGTCTGATCGTCGGCGGTGGAAATGTGGCATACCGCAAGGTGATCGTAATGCTGGATTTTGGCGCGAAGGTCACGGTTGTGGCAGAGGATATATGTGATGAGCTGAGAAAGCTTACAATTGATGATATAGTAAGCGAGGATAAAACGGGCTCATATACGGCAAATAAAGAAAACAATCAGACGGACTCGGATGCAGCAGATAGAATTACGTTCATAAAGAGAAGGTTTGAACGAAAAGACTGTGATGGCATGGAAATGGTTATCGCTGCAACTGATGACAGTGCTTTAAATCATGAGATTGCAGAGTATTGCAAAGCTAATGGCATCATGGTAAATGCGGTCGATCAGAAGGCTGATTGCAGCTTTATTTTTCCGTCATACATAAAGGAAAAGAATCTTGTTGCGGCATTTTCGAGCGGAGGAAACAGCCCTGTGCTGACTCAGTATCTGAAAGGCAAAGAGCAGGAGATTCTTACTCCGTTTCTTGGTGAGCTGAACGAATACATGGGACAGATCCGCGAAAAAGTAATAGCGCAATATGACACTCAAGCCGAGAGAAAGCGTGTGTTTAAAGAAATATTGTGTGCAGCTATTGATAATGGAAGGATTCCGGAAATATAGTTTAAAGTATGGTATTACAGATTTTAAGTTGTTGTTCATTTATAAATGATAAATGGAAAATGGCATGATCCGTAGGAGAGTAAAATGAGGTATTTAATAGGAACGAGAGGCTCAAAGCTTGCTCTTGTTCAGACTGATTATGTGATAGATAAGTTAAAAAGAGCATATCCGGATGATGATTTTAAGGCTGTTATCATAAAGACAACAGGCGATTTAGAGCAGAAAAAGGCGCTTGATAAGATTGGCTCAAAGGGTATCTTCGTAAAGGAGATAGAGGACGAGCTTTTATCGGGAAAGATTCATATGGCAGTCCATTCCATGAAGGATATGCCTGATGAACCGGCAGCAGGGCTTACATTTGCAAAGGCATGGAAGCGTGAAGATCCAAGGGATGTTTTGGTGCTAAAAAATGCCGCTTCACTGGATGAGCTTCCTCATGGTGCCGTGATAGGAACCGGAAGCAAGCGCAGAAAGTATCAGCTTTTAAAGCTGCGTCCTGACCTTAAGGTGGTTGGCATACGCGGAAATATCGATACGAGGCTTCGTAAGCTATATGATGGTGAAATTATATATGAAGAGGTTGCCGATAATACTGTAAATAACAATGAGATAGCTAACGAAAAACAGAATAAGTATAACGAATACAGGCTGGATGGAATCGTACTTGCAGCGGCGGGAATAAAGCGTATCGGAAGAGATTCTGAGATCACACAGTACTTTTCAGAGGATGATATGATTCCGGCTCCGGCACAGGGCACACTGGCGCTTGAGCTACGTGCTGACAATGCTAAGCTGATGGCAAAGCTTGATGCTTTGTCAGATGAGAAAACAAATCTGTGCGCAGGCATTGAGAGAGAATTTTTAAAGCAAATCGGTGGAAACTGTCATCTGCCTGTGGCTGCATACTGTGATATTGTAAGTGAAAAAGACTGCGGTAATGACAGCAACAAAAATAACAGGCTAAAGCTTCTTGCGATGTTTGGCTCAGAGGATGGAAAACAGCTTGCAAGGACAGAGCAGGTATGGGATATGACATCAGACAGAAACAATATTGTGGAGCGTGCGGTGCACGATATTCGGTATAAATTAGAAATCGACTAAAAAAATATCAAGTCATAATTTTTAATCATAATAATTCAGTAGAAAAATAATTAGGAAAATCATGAGAGAAAACACAGGAAAAGTAGTATTAGTTGGAGCAGGACCGGGAGATACGGGCCTGCTCACTTTAAAAGGAGAAAAATATATAAAACAGGCGGATTGTCTGGTGTATGACAGGCTGTCATCACCAGAGTTTCTTTCAATGGCAAAGGCAGGTTGTGAGCTTATTTATGTGGGCAAGGAAAATCACAAGCATGTCATGAAGCAGGATGCCATAAACGAGCTTTTGTACGAGAAATCAAAATATTATGAGCTTGTAGTCCGTTTAAAGGGCGGAGATCCGTATGTATTTGGAAGAGGCGGAGAGGAAGCTCTCTACCTGGTAGATAGAAATGTGGAGGTAGAAGTGGTACCGGGTGTCAGTTCATCGGTTGCAGCGCTTGCGGCTGCAGGAATACCTATCACACACAGAGGCATAGCAAAAGGCTTTCAGGTCATCACTGCGCACAGCAGAAAGGATGAGGAGGCAGATATAGACTATTCCCTCCTTACAGATGAGACAATCACCTGTGTATTTTTGATGGGACTTGCGCATGTAAAAAGCATTGCAGCAGGGCTTATGAAAGCAGGACGAAGATTGGATACTCCGGCAGCAGTGATATCGAACGGCACACTTGCTGCGCAGCGCAAATGTATAGGAACGCTTGCGGATATCGGAGAAAAAATCGAGGAAGCAAAGCTGACATCACCGGCTATAATCGTTGTGGGGGATGTGGTTTCACTGAATGACAGGCTTGATTTCTTTGAAAAAAGACCGCTGTTTGGAAGAAAAATCACAGTACCGTATATCAAAACAAACGAATTGATAGCAAAATTACAGCAGCTTGGAGCAGATGTCACACCGGTTAAGACAGGCATAATTAAACCAGTTATAATTCCTAAATTTGTTGATAAAGTAAGATCAGCTGACTGGATTGTTTTTACAAGCAAAAATGGTGTAAGATCATTTTTCTATAATCTGGAGCTGGCAGGGGCAGACATCAGGCTTATAGCAAATGCAAGGTTTGCAGTAGTTGGAAAAGCTACAGAAAAAGAGCTTGCAAAGCATCACATAAATGCAGATATTATTCCGGCAGAACAGACCGGAAAAGGACTTGCAGGAGAATTGAGTTCGTATATGGGCGATAATGATGAAATCAAAGTCTGCATTTTCTCGGCAAAGGAGGCTTCACCTGACCTTGAGGCAGGGCTTAAAGAAATATGTGAATTAAAAAAAATTGATGCATATGTAAATGAGCAGGCATATGAGAGTATTCCTGAAAGCATTGGAAAAATGGTAAGTGAAGCTGTTTTTACAAGCGCATCAAATGTGGAAAGATTTTTTCATATGCTGCCGGAGAATGCATACGTGGAAACAGCATACTCGATAGGTGAAAAAACAACAGCAGCATTAGAGCAGCACAATGTCAGAGAGATAGTACAAGCTGATGATAGCAGTTATGAAGCGCTGGTAGATAAAATATCTTATAAAGATGCTTTTAAAGATTAAGAATTTATGGTGACAAAAGTTATATAAAGTTATATAATAAATGCAAAGTTATATAAGGGTATATAAACTTATATACGAAACAAAAAGTTATATAAAGTTATATAAGAGGAAAAACAAAATGCAAAATCCATTTACATTATCATTCGGGAAAAAACCACTGCAATATATATCAAGAATCTCACAGACCAATCAGATAGTAGAGACATTTAGGTCAGAAAATCCTGCAAACCAGCTTTTTATGATAACCGGGGTAAGGGGATCGGGCAAAACGGTTATGATGACCAATATAGTATCAGAGATAAAGAAGGATGAGGAATGGCTGACAGTTGAGCTTAACCCTACGAGAGATATGCTTCAGAGCCTTGCAGCTAAGATTTACAGTATGCCTCAGATGAATAAAATATTTGTCAATGCAAAACTGGATTTTTCAGCGTTTGGACTGGGCGTTTCCATAGAAAATGCAGCACCGGTTACGGATATAGAAAATGTGCTGGAATTGATGCTTGAAAATATAAAGAAACATAATAAGCGGTTACTCATTTCAGTTGATGAGGTTACGAACTGTGAATTTGTAAAAGTATTTGTCAGTTCATTTCAGATATTTCTGAGACAGGATTATCCTATTTTTCTGCTTATGACGGGGCTGTTTGAAAATATATATGATCTGCAGAACGACAAGGCACTTACATTTTTGTACAGGGCGCCTAAGATAATGCTTGAGCCACTTAGCTTTACAGCAGTCAGGAAACACTATATGGATATTTTTGAACTGGATCAAAGAGAGGCAGACAAAATGGCAGCTCTTACAAAGGGATATCCTTTTGCATTCCAGGTATTGGGATATCTTTACTGGGAAAACAGGGATGATCACACGATAGAAGATATTTTACCGGAATATGATCAGTGCCTTGATGAGTATGTGTACAGTAAAATCTGGTCGGAGCTGTCAGAGCTTGATAAAAAAATATTGTTGGAAATATCAGTAAGTGGTGAAGAAAAGGTAAAAGAAATCAGAGAAAAACTGGATATGAATTCAGGATTATTCTCGGTATATAGAGACCGGCTCAAAAGAAAGGGGGTTATAGATACCTCTGAGTACGGTAAAATTACTCTCACACTTCCACGATTTGAAGAATTTGTCAAAACGCGCCAAATGTAATATACTATATCCAACTGAAACATTAACATAATAAAGGAGAAGCACAATGAAAGAATACAGTATAGGTACAAAGTGTGTACAGGCAGGCTATGCAGCCGGAAACGGAGAGCCGAGACAGATTCCGATTATTCAGTCAACTACATTCAAATATGACACAAGCGAGGACATGGGAAAGCTTTTTGACCTTGAGGCAGAGGGCTATTTCTACAGCAGACTGCAGAATCCGACCTGTGACACGGTAGCAAGAAAAATCGCAGCTATGGAGGGTGGCACTGCTGCCATGCTCACATCATCAGGACAGGCAGCCAATTTCTATGCCATGTTCAACATATGTGAGTGCGGAGACCATATCGTGGCATCATCATCCATCTATGGAGGCACCTTCAACCTCATCGCGGTAACTATGGCAAAGATGGGTATTACAGCTACATTCGTATCTCCTGATGCTACAGAGGAGGAGCTGAATGCAGCATTCAGACCGAACACAAAGCTTATGTTTGGTGAGACTATTGCCAATCCTGCGCTTACGGTGCTTGATATAGAGCTTTTTGCAAAGGTGGCACACGAGCACGGAGTACCGCTTATAGTGGACAATACCTTCCCGACACCTGTAAACTGCAGACCAATTGAGTGGGGCGCAGATATTGTCACACACTCTACCACAAAGTACATGGACGGACACGGAGCCACACTCGGCGGAGCAATCGTAGACAGCGGCAAATTCGACTGGATGGCACATGCAGATAAATATCCGGGACTGTGCACACCTGACGACAGCTATCATGGCATCACATATGCAGAGAAATTCGGCAAGGAAGGTGCGTTCATCACCAAATGTACAGCACAGCTTATGCGCGATTTTGGTTCTATGCAGTCACCACAGAATGCATTTATGCTGAATCTTGGCCTTGAGTCACTTCATGTGCGTATGCCAAAGCATGTGGAAAATGGACAGGCAGTGGCTGAATTTTTGGAAAATCATCCAAAGGTTGCCTATGTAAACTACTCAGGGCTTCCTTCAAACAAATACTATGAGAGAGCACAGAAGTATCTTCCAAACGGAGGCTGCGGAGTCGTATCATTTGGCTTAAAGGGCGGCAGAGAGGCAGCGTCAGCATTTATGAAGGCATTAAGGCTTGGTGCAATCGAGACACATGTGGCAGATGCGAGAACCTGCTGCTTAAATCCGGCAACAAGCACGCATCGTCAGATGAATGATGAGCAGCTTAAGGAAGCAGGAGTGCCGGCAGAGCTTATCAGAATAAGCTTAGGTCTTGAGGACAAGGTGGATTTGATTGCAGATATCTCAAACGCACTCGACGCTATAAAATAAAACATATATTCATAAAATACACAAAAAGAACAAAATTAGTAAAAACAAAACTTTACGAAATGACTTACTAATGATATAGTAGTGATAGGTATGAAAGAGTTTTAATAATTATTTTATTTTTGTGGGAATTATTATGAGTAATAGATTTGATGATGAAAACAATATAGAGATGGATATAAAGACCGCATTCGCATCCTGGGGAAAGTATGTTTTTAAGTGCTTTCCGCAGGAATGCCGTTTGAGGTCTTTTTTATCAGAGGATTCATTAGATGACTCAGAAGAGAAAAATGTGGATATTATAAACAATCCGTTTATAGACAGCATGGTTGACAGGGATAATCTGCTGAAGGCTGTTGAACAGATTGCAGAGGGAGAAAAATTTGCTACTGTAGTACTGCATGCCAAGGAAGGAACAGATACCTACAGGATATCATTCAAGTCGATTTGCTTTGATGATGATGGCAGAACAGTTGAGGCAATAGGGCTTGCTGAGCAGCTTGATGAGCGCCTTAACGAGAGTGAGATGGTGAATGCTTTAGGAAGCAACTTCAACAGTATCTACTATGTAGATGTAGACAACAATAAGATGTATCCATACAGGATGAATCCTTCTGTCCGTGCTATGTTTGGAGAAGTGCTTGAGTCAAAACCGGGCTATAATGAGATGATGGAACAGTATGTAAATGCTATCGTCTTAGAGGAGGATAAGCTTCACATGCTTTTAGAGACATCAATTAATAATCTGCGCAGGCAGTTTTTGATAAAGGATACCTATCAGCATGATTACCGCATCGTGAGGGATGGACAGGTACAGTATTGCAGAGCCAAGTTTGTCAATGTGTCTGGCGTTGGAGAGCTGCACAAGATGATAGCGGGCTTTTCGGATATAAGCCCGGAGAAGCAAAGAGAGCTTGAGCGTATAGCATACGTGGATCCAGTGACCGGAGGCAACAATTACGAGAGCTTTAAAAAGAAGCTGCGTGACAGAAATGTATCAGGATATCTGATTTCCATGGATATTCACTCTTTCAAGATAGTAAACTCCATCTGTGGCGTGGCAAAGGGCGATGAGGCGCTTAGATGGATTTCTGAAAATATACGCGGTGTTGTAGGATATAATGACATATCAGGTCATATAAATGCAGACAGATTTGTTATTTTCTGTGCGGATGACAAGATAAATAAGGTTATCAGAAAGATAGAGACCATCAATTTACAGCTTATTAAGGTTTCAGAATCCTTAAAGATTCCAAAGATTCAGCCATATTTTGGTGTGACAAAATGGGAGCCGGGCAAAAAGGTTGAGGAAGCCTATAGCGAGGCCAACTTTGCCAAGAATCGGATCAAGGAGCGGAAGGACGTGCTCTATCAGATATACAGTCAGGCCGATACAGAAAGAATTGTCGAAGAAAAGCAGATGGAGGATAACTTCTACAGGGATATAAAAGACAACCGTTTTGAGATATGGTATCAGCCCAAGTATGCTCCAAAGAGCAACAAGCTGGTCGGTGCAGAGGGACTTGTCAGGTGGAGAAGAGAAAATAATGAGCTTATTCCGCCATCCAAATTTATACCGCTTTTTGAAAGAAACGGCATGATTAAGGCACTTGATGAGTATGTGTTCCGCGAGGTGTGTACACATCAGAGAAGATGGCTTGATGAGGGTAAAAAGATAGTTCCTATCTCAATCAACCTGTCCAGAGCGAGCCTGTACTTTGAGTCTGTGGTCAAAAGATATCATGATATAGCAAGAAGAATCGGCATATACACACATTTTGTGCCTATAGAGATTACAGAGAGTGCAGCGGTCGATAATGATGAAATCAAGAGTATTGCGGATAAATTCCATGGCAATGGATTTCCGCTTTTGGTGGATGATTTTGGCTCAGGCTATTCATCACTTGCTACCCTCAATATGAAGTGCTTTGATACACTCAAAATCGACAAGAGCCTGATTGACTATATAGGAGATTCAAATGGTGAGAGGCTGCTTGTGCACACGATAGCACTGGCCAAGGAGCTGGGAATCTGCGTGACCGCCGAGGGTGTTGAGAGTCAGGAGCAGGTAGAATTTTTGAAGAATATAGACTGCGACAGTATACAGGGCTTTTATTATTCAAAGCCACTGCCGTTAGCCGAGTATGAGATGCTTTTGAATTGATAAATATAAAAAATATAAGCAGTATAAAAGAGCCGGTCACGTGACCGGCTCTTTTGAGGGGAGTATAAATAATTAATAAGAGGTATAACATTGAAAAGATTTCTCTCTTCGGAAACATTATAAAATAACAGTAATTAAAAAGCAATACTTTGAAACACAAAATAATACAATCTTAATAAAACGGGTTAATTTATTAAAGAATTAAAGTACTAAAGTGCCAGTCGTAATGATTTTGGTGATTTATCGCAGTTCACATCTCATAATAAAATGAATATCATAATGTAAATTCGTATTTTGGCGTATGGATGTATGAAATTTAAAATAGTTTATGCGGATGAGCTTTATAAGGTGCAAAAAGAAATGAATGCACTGCTTATAGATATAAGAACAAGAGAGGAATACGACAGGTCGCACTGGAAAGGCGCACTCAGCATGCCTATGGATATCACGGATTCATATGAGAGTGAACTCGATGTGTCACAGAGTGTGATTTTTTACTGCACGCATGGTGGAAGCAGCATGAAGCTGGCCAGATATCTGGGAAATCGCGGTTTTGATACAGCGACAGTCATAGGTGGATACAATGCTATGTGCGGATATCAAAAAAAGTTGCAGAAATATGGCTGAAACTATTTAAAAAAATTGAAATTTATGCAACAATATTAGATAACAATGTAAAGTACAATTATAGAAAGGCAGTTACACAATATATGAATAGATTTGAGCTTGTTGTGCCATGTCATTTTGGCCTTGAGGCAGTAGTCAAGAGGGAGATATATGATCTGGGATATGAGATAACACGTGTGGAGGACGGCAGGGTATCGTTTGAGGGCGATGCTGAGGCTATATGCAGAGCGAATATATTCTTAAGAGGCGCAGAGAGAGTATTACTTCAGGTAGGACGCTTTAAGGCTGCCACATTTGATGAGCTTTTTGAAAATGTAAAGGCTCTCCCATGGGAAAATTATATTCCCAAGGACGGCAGATTCTGGGTGAAAAAGGCTTCTTCCATAAAGAGTAAGCTTTTTTCACCATCTGATATACAGTCTATCGTGAAAAAGGCTATGGTTGAGAGAATGAAGAGGTCTTATCACATTGACTGGTTCCCGGAGGACGGAGCACAGTATCCGGTAAGGGTTTTTCTGTACAAGGATGAGGTGATGGTGACACTTGATACATCGGGGGATTCCCTTCACAAGAGAGGATACCGTCTGGCAACGAGCAAGGCGCCGCTGACTGAGACACTTGCAGCATCGCTCATCATGCTTACACCATGGCATGCAGACAGAATACTTGTGGATCCGTTTTGCGGCAGTGGTACATTTCCGATAGAGGCAGCCATGATGGCAGCAAACATAGCACCCGGTATGAACAGGGAGTTTACAGCTGAGAGCTGGACCAATATCATACCAAGAAAGCTGTGGTATGAGGCTGTGCAGGAGGCTGAGGATATGATAGATAAGGATGTGCAGGTGGACATCCAGGGCTATGACATTGACCCTGATGTGGTGGCTGCAGCCAGGGAAAATGCCAAGAGAGCCGGAGTGGAGCACATGATTCATTTCCAGCAGAGGGCTGTGGCTGACCTGCATCACCCGAAGAAGTACGGATTTATTATCTCAAATCCTCCATATGGTGAGCGACTCGAGGAGAAATCAGCGCTCCCGGCACTGTATTCACAGATTGGAGAAGCTTATAAGAGGCTTGATGCATGGTCGATGTATCTGATTACGAGCTATGAGGATACAGAGCGCTATATCGGCAGAAAAGCTGACAAAAACAGGAAAATCTACAATGGTATGATAAAGACATATTTTTATCAGTTTATGGGGCCTAAGCCTCCGAGAAGGAAAAAGGATTAGCAGGGTATATGAAATATTCAAAGAGATATATTGCATTTACATTTATCTTGGCACTTATCTTTGTGTCTAATTTTTACATATATGCAAAGGACAGCTCTACACTTGGCGCGTTCAGAGGAGCACAGATAGATAATACTATATGGAGTCCGCTTGTGGCTGCTGATGTAAATGGCACCACCATCAGGCTTAGGATAGAAAATAAGGAGTATACGAGCGAGGATGAGCATGTATATATGGATGAGAACAGGAATATAATGGTTCCCGTGTCTATGCTTCGCGATGCACTAAACAGCAGTGCGCATGTATACAATAAAAATGAGCTTCTGGTGGAAAAGCACAGTCTGACAGCTGATTTCAAGCTGGCAGACGACAATGGCTTTGTACAGTATAAGGGACAGTTTTATGCAAGCTTAGACAAGCTGTCTAAGCTTTTGGATATGACCTGCAGCTTTGATACGGCGACAAATACACTCACTATGACAGACAAATCCGAGGGTGTATCAACAGTGCCAACAAAGTATGATCTGAGGGAAAGACAGCGTGTGTCACTAATCAGGGATCAGGGCAGCTATGGCACCTGTTGGGCTTTTGCGGCCACAAGTGCACTCGAGTCAGCCATTATGCCGGAGGAGCAGCTTTTGTTTTCCGTGGATCATATGAGTATGAGCAATTCCTTCAACGTCAATCAGTATGACGGTGGAGAGTATACCATGGGAATGGCATATCTGGCAGCATGGCAGGGACCGGTTTATGACGCGGATGATCCTTACGGAGATGGAGTGACACGCGATGATCTTGCTGCAGTAAAGCATGTGCAGCAGATGCTTATCATAGATGGAAAGGACTATCAGGGCATAAAGGAGGCTGTTTTCAAATATGGTGGTGTGCAGACATCGCTTTACAGTACAATAGCAAGCTCAAAGACAAAGACGCCTTATTACAATAAGCAGACTAATTCTTACTGTTACATGGGTCAGGATAAGCCAAATCATGATGTGGTTATAATTGGCTGGGATGACAATTACCCTAAGGAAAACTTCAATGTGGATCTGGAAGGAGATGGAGCCTTTATATGCCAGAACAGCTGGGGCAGCAGTTTTGGAGACAATGGGGTATTCTATGTGTCATACTACGATACAAATGTGGGCACGCACAATGTTGTTTATACAGATATAGAGAGTGCTGACAATTATGATAATATATACCAGAGTGACCTGTGTGGCTGGGTAGGAAAGATGGGCTACGATAAGGAGGATATGTACGGAGCCAACATATTTACCGCACAGTCGGCTGAATCGCTAAGGGCTTGTGGCTTTTATGCTACAGCAGCGGATACCTCATACAAGCTGTATGTAGTTAAGAATTTTGAGAATGAGTATTCTTTTAAAAATAAGACGCTGGTGGCTGAGGGGTCACTAAAAAATGCAGGCTATTACACTGTTGATTTTGATGAGCCTGTTGATTTGGAGTCCGGTGAGCGTTATGCCATTGTACTTTATATAAATACACCGGGCTCGACTCATCCGATGGCTATAGAGTACAACTCGGGAGAAGCATACATGTCTACGGTCAATCTGGATGATGGCGAGGGCTACATCAGCTATGATGGTGTGGCATATATCAATGTAAAGGAAAAACAGGATTGTAACCTCTGTATAAAGGCCTTTTCTGATAACAGATGATATGTACAGAAATATTCTAAAGATAATAACAGTATTTTTCGTTATGCTTGCACTTATCGTGCCGGTCACGCTTGAAAAGCTTCCGGCTATAAATGAGAAGTATGATACGGCAAAAGCACTGGAGGATAATGTGCTGCAAAACTATGTCAAGGCTTCCACAGATGCAAAGCAGGAGAAGAACCCTGATGAGATATTGCAGGAGGGAGCCGGCTTTGAGGATGATTTAAGGATAGAGCTGCCGGACGACTCAGAAGGGGAGCGCCAGAGTATATCGGTGGAAACCGATGCCCTGACGCAGACGGTCTATGTAAAGCTTAAGGCTGATGTGGACAATTACTTTACGAAGTATTCCATGACAGGCAGGTCAAATCATATAGACTCCATGCAGTATTACCGCAAGGGGGCAGATGGTGTGATAGCTATCACTACAGACAAGCTCTATCAGGTGAAGCAGCGCATAGAGAATGGATATCTTTATCTGAGCTTTGTCAATCTGCATGATATATACGATAAGGTCATCATAATAGATGCAGGTCACGGCGGCCGTATGACCGGTGCCGTGCGAAACGGAATAGAGGAAAAAAGCATCAATCTGGACATAGTGCTGGCACTTAAGGAACAGCTTGACAGCTATTCAGGTGACAAAAGGCTTGGGATATTCTACACCAGGACAACAGATACCAATCCTACACTGCAGCAGAGAGCGGCACTTGCCAATAAGGCGGATGCGGATTTATTTATAAGCGTGCATTGCAACTCATATGAAAAGGGCAATTTCACCGCAGTTTCGGGTACGCAGGTGCTCTACAGCCAGTCAGATGACAGAGAGCTCGGAAGTAAACACCTTGCACAGATTTGCATGGATAACGTGACAGCTGCGACAGGAAACAGGGCATTTGGGCTGCTTCCTGCAGATGACATATATATAATAAGAACAAGTGAGGCTCCGGTTGCACTTGTGGAGGTGGGCTTCATGACCAACAGACAGGAGCTTGACAATCTGGCCAATGCAGACTATCAGAAACAGGCGGCGCAGGGTATATACAATGCAATCATGCAGGCCTTTGATGAGGGTTACTAGCTGTATCTTGAAATTGTCCGAATAGAAAAAGAAGGAAGGAAATGTATTATGACAAAAATCATATTTGCAACAGGAAACAAGGATAAGCTCAGAGAAATCAAAGAGATACTTTCAGACTGTGACGTGGATATCCGTTCAATGAAGGAAGCAGGTATCAATGTGGATATAGTGGAGGATGGGAAGACCTTTGAAGACAATGCGCTGATTAAGGCACGCGCAATTGCGGCACACACAGATGCAATTGTTCTCGCAGATGACTCAGGACTTGAGATTGACTATCTGAATAAGGAACCGGGAGTATATTCAGCGCGCTATATGGGCGAGGATACTTCCTATGATATAAAGAATAATAACCTTATAGAACGCCTTGAGGGTGTGCCAAAGGAGAAGCGTACAGCCCGCTTTGTGTGCGCTATCGCCGCAGTGCTGCCGGATGGAAAGGAACTTGTGACCAGACAGACTATGGAGGGCTACATAGGATGGGAGATAGCGGGAACCAACGGCTTTGGTTATGATCCTATCTTCTATTTAGATGAGTACGGCTGCTCTTCAGCAGAGCTTACTCCCCAGCAGAAGAATGCCATAAGCCATCGAGGCAAGGCTCTTCGCGCCATGAGAGAGATGCTTGTGAAGGTGATCTAGAGTATAGGCGTTCAATTGCAACGTATACGGATAAAATGCCTGCCGGGAAGCTCTTTTAAGCTGTCCGGCAGCCATTTTAAAAAAATATAAAAAAAATAAAAAAAGTTGTTGACATATTCTTCCCTTTGCTATATACTAATTCTTGCGTCACGGAAAGAACGCAAACAAATCCTTCGGGGTGTGGCTCAGCTTGGCTAGAGCGCCTGGTTTGGGACCAGGAGGTCGCAGGTTCGAATCCTGTCACCCCGATTATCCGCTCACCGAAACTTCTGTCACCCCGATTATCATCTCACTGAAATTTCTGTCACCCCGAGCTTTTTTTCTTTTTCATTCTATATTCTGTCGGTGTCATACTGTAGTACTTTTTGAACATCTTGCAGAAATAATCCACATTTTCAAAGCCAACGTTCTCAGAAATCACTCCGATTTTCTTCTCGGTTACGACAAGCAGACTTGCCGCCTCCTGGAGTCGGTATTTCAGCAGATAGTGGACAGGCGTATCATGCAGATATCTCCGGAAAAGATTCAGTGCCGTACTCTTGCTCACCATGACCTGTTCAGCGATTTCCTCCAGTGAAATCTTCTGATCATAATGCTGATGGATGTACTGCATCATCACCTGAAGCCGGCCCTGCGAAGATGCAGCAGGTTCTTTTCTTTCGGTCAGTACTGTTTTTCCCGTATGCAGATAAATGAGATACCACAGCTGCTGTGTCAGGAACGAAGTTATCAGCTCCGGATCCGCATCTGTCTTCTGGATTTCCACAATTTTCCTCATGACATCCAGGATTTCCGCCTGCCAGGGTATTTCCGATGAGAATGTCAGACATTCCAGCGCCGACATTTCCAGCGGCTCAACGTATTTCCTGTAAATCAGCCCGGACTGAGGGGACAGAAAGGATGGAAGCAGAACAAAATTCGGGACAATCGCTCCTTCCGCGGAATAAAAGCGATGCAGAACTCTGGAGTTCACAAAAAGGCCTTGTCCCTCCTTCATTCGAAAATACCTTTCTCCTGCCCAAAACTCTGCCTCTCCCTTTTCCACAAGCACGAATTCAAATTCAGCGTGCCAGTGCCATTCCACACAATGGAAATCAAACAGCGCCAGATTATCGTAGTAAAAGCGAAACGGATAATCGCTTCTGCTGTGCTGGATGGTCTCCATCATATCCGCATCCGTCAGAATTTTATTATAAAAGGTATTGTACTTCATCCCTTTCCGTCCCCTCGGAGTCAGGTTCTCTTTTTACGATATTATACAGTAAATATCCAATATATTATATTGGAAGGCCTTCCTTTGCACTTTATTATACAGTCAAAGGCTGTGCTGCACGATTCCTGAGGGATCTGAGAGCAGCTTTTCTGACAGAAGGGAGTTTCTTGCCAATGAACAGAAACAGTAAGTACCGTAAAACACTAACCGCCTGCTATCTTGGCTTTATTACGCAGGCGATCGCGGCTAATTTTGCACCGTTGTTATTCCTGACCTTTCATCGGACATTTCAGATTTCCCTTGGAAAAATTGCCTTGATTTCAACGGTATTCTTCTTTACGCAGCTTCTTGTCGATCTGTTCTGTGCCAAATATGTGGACAGAATCGGCTATCGCAGAAGTGTCGTGGCCTCCGAGATTCTATCCGCCTCTGGACTCATCGGGCTTGCATTTCTTCCGAATCTGCTTCCCGATCCGTATGCCGGCATTCTGATCAGCGTCATGATTTACGCAATCGGAAGCGGCCTGATTGAAGTTCTGGTCAGCCCGATCGTAGAGGCCTGCCCCTTCGACAATAAGGATAAGGTCATGAGTCTTCTGCACTCCTTCTACTGCTGGGGCTCTGTCGGTGTCATTTTATTGTCCACTTTGTTTTTTGCCGTCTTCGGTATTGAGAGCTGGCGCATTCTTGCCTGCATCTGGGCACTGATTCCGCTGTACAACACCTTCAATTTTCTTTCCTGCCCGATTGAAATGCTGACCGAAAACGGCGAAGGCCTGAGCATCCGGCAGCTGTTTACGATTCCCCTTTTCTGGGTGGCGCTGGTTCTCATGGTCTGCGCCGGCGCAAGCGAAATTTCCATGGCACAGTGGGCATCTGCCTATGTAGAATCGGCACTTGGCATCTCCAAAAATCTCGGCGATATCGCAGGTCCCTGCCTGTTTGCGGTTATGATGGGAATCAGCCGTTCCTTCTATGGGAAATACGGCGACAGGCTGGATCTCATGAAATTCATGATTTACTCCGGTGCACTGTGTCTGGCCTGCTATCTGCTCTCCGCTCTGGCTCCGTTCCCGCTTCTGAGTCTTGCGGGCTGCATTGTCTGCGGCTTCTCCGTTGGAATTATGTGGCCGGGCACCATCAGCATTGCCTCCGGTAAAATTCCGCTTGGCGGCACGGCAATGTTTGCACTGCTGGCAATGGCAGGCGATTTAGGCGGATCCATAGGCCCCGGTGTTGTAGGCCTCGTGACCCAAAGTGCGAATGACAATCTGAGGGCCGGTATGCTGGCAGGCAGCTTTTTCCCTGCCATCCTGATTTTCTCGGTTTTTCTGCTCAGAAGGAAAAGGGCAGCAACTGAGCAACCCACAGAAGGCTCCCTGCTGCCGCCCCGATCAGATAGCCTGCAATGACATCCCGCGGATAATGAACGCCCCCGAGGACACGGACCACTGCGATGCAGGCAGAGAGGATCAGGAAGATCACGCCCGGGAAAACATTCTGACGGAGAATACACATTGAGATCAGAACCGCAGAGAACACATGCCGGCTCGGCATCGAATTCCCCATTCCTTCCCGATGGATCAGCGGATCGATCTCCCATTCCTCATAGGGCCGTTTCCGGTTCATCCTGCTGCGGACAAAGCTAAGCAGAAGGAAGCTGATTCCAGGAACAAGAATATAGGAAAGTACCGTCACCAGCACCTCCGTTCCCCGCATCGCAGTCACCACAAGGAGCACCGGATATGCGGCATACATCACTGCCGCAAGAATCCGGTCCGCGGCGGTAAGCAGCTGACTGGCATTTTCCTTTTTACGGAGCCCTGCCGTTATTGTTTCATAGAATTTCGAATAATCACGTTTCGATTTCATTCGTCTTTTCCGGTTCATGAGCCGCCTCAACTTCATCCGCTTTTTCCGGTTCATTGGACTTTCCGGAAGAATCCCCCTCATCCCGGAGATCCTCCAAGGTGATTTTCTGCATTTCTTCCTTCGTCGGATGCTCCAGAACCGCAATTCGTCTGGCCTGGTTTGTGATGATGGTCTCAAAGAGGTTCCGCACCTCTCTCGCGTTCGCGAAATTCTCCGGCATCTGCGCCTTCCGGAGCATCAGAAGCGTTTTCACCTGCTCTCTCGCCTCCGGATCCGGCACGTACTCATATTTTCTGCAGTTCAGATCGAAGATGGCAAGCAGCTCATCCACCGTATAGTCCGGGAATTCAATGAACTTGTTGAAGCGGCTCTGAAGTCCCGGATTCGAATGAATAAAGGTCTCCATCGGCTTTGTGTAGCCCGCCACAATGACGACAAATTCATCCCGGTGATCCTCCATTGCCTTCAGAATCGTATCAATGGCCTCCTGACCAAAATCCGTTCCCTGGTCTGCGGATCTTGCCAGCGAATAGGCTTCATCAATGAAAAGAACACCGCCCATTGCCTCTTCAATTTTCTTCTGCGTCTTCACGGCAGTCTGCCCGACATAACCGGCAACCAGTCCGGACCGGTCACACTCCACAAGCTGCCCTGTGGACAGTACACCGATCTGCTTGTACAGTCTCGCAAGGATTCTTGCCACCGTGGTCTTGCCGGTTCCCGGATTTCCTGTAAAAACAAGATGCATCGACACCGGAACGGTCTTCATTCCCGCGTCCTTGCGAAGCTTCTGAATCTTCGTAAAATCATACAGCTCCCGAACGTCATGCTTGATTCCGGTCAGTCCGATCAGCTCATTCAGATCCTCCATCGGATCGGTTTCCGGCTTCTTCTCCTCGGCCTGTGCCTGCTGTGTCTCTGCCTGCTGCCGGACCTCCGTTTTCGAATCTTCTTCTGCAGAAGCTTTTCCCGCAGAGACCGATTCCTCCGACGCCTGCCCGGTCACCGCCCCCGGCACCGGAATATCATTCTCCCGGTTGAATTTCATTGCAGCCTCCATCAGCGCTGCCTGCGCGCGGGAGAGCGCATCCATCTCCTGCTCCAGAGTGCTCTGTGCCCGTCTGTCCACCGCCGGATCCGGCGTTTTTCCCTGCGTGTCCGTTCTTCCTGCCGGCGATTTCCCGGCCGGATCCGCTTCACCCGCCTGCACTCCCGGCCGGTATAAATCCCCGTAAAGATCCTTCAGAAGATCTCCCGTCTGTCTGTGCGAATCTATCGGAGTCTTCTTCCGTTTCCCGTCTTTTCTGTTGTCTTCCTCACCAAACCGAAGTTCCATATTCTTCTTCCCCTGCCGCCCCCGGCACTTCTGCTGTCTGTTCCATCCCCCTAGTGTACCATAAGCAGCGGCTGCGGGCCTTGAGAAATCAACGTGTGAAGGGTATGATCGTTACATCAGACAGGGAGGAAACCATATGTTTTTCTTATTTACTAAGCGTGTCACTCTTGCCGACGGCGGCAAGGAGGAGATTGCCCGCAAGGAGAAGCTCCTGAACGATGCCGGAATCCGCACCAATTCCTGGAGCACCGGTGCTCCGGTTGTTCTTGGCGGTCCTCACATGAAGACGGCCGACTGGGCCGGCAAGCACTATGTCAATCACGATGATGAGCGCGTGGTTTATCATCTGGAGGTTGCGAAAAAGGATCAGTACCGTGCCATGAAGGTTTTAATGGGCGAGGATGCCGCACTCGGCGATGAGTTTATCCGATAAAATCGTCAGAGAAGGAAGAAGCTGCAGCTATGAATGAACTCGAGAAGAAAAAGAAGCTGGCGCTTGATGTGATTCAGCGCCTGAAAAAGGAATACCCGGACACACAGTGTTCGCTGAACTATAAGGATGCCTGGCAGCTTCTTGTCAGCGTGCGTCTTGCCGCGCAGTGCACCGACGCGCGGGTCAATGTGGTGATGGTGGATCTTCTGAAGAAATATCCGGATGTCGCAGCGCTTGCTGCCGCTTCTCCGGAGGAAATCGAAGCCATTGTCCGCCCCTGCGGACTTGGCCGCTCCAAGGCACGCGACATCTGTGCATGCATGAAGATTCTCCATGAGAAGTACCATGACATTGTTCCGGACAACATGAAGGAGCTTCTTGCGCTCCCCGGCGTCGGCAGAAAGAGCGCCAACCTCATTCTCGGCGACGTTTACGGAAAGCCGGCCATCGTGACCGACACGCACTGCATCCGCCTCTGCAATCTCATCGGCCTTGTCGATGACGTGAAGGAGCCCGCCAAGGTGGAAAAGGCTCTTTGGGAAATCATCCCGCCGGAGGAGGGCAACCAGCTCTGCCATCGTTTTGTCGATCACGGCAGAGCCGTCTGCGTTGCAAGAAGGCCGCAGTGCGATCAGTGCTGCCTCGCGGACATCTGCCGTCATCATCTCTCGCTCATCCAAGGAGCGGGCTCAGCTCCTTCTTCGCAAGAATCGTAATGTTCTGCGTCGCCCGGGAAATCGCCGTGTACAGACGATGTCTGGACAGCATTCCCTCCGGATAGTTCTCCGGATCTGCATTCGGCAGAATGACATGATCGAACTCCAGTCCCTTTGCATACTGCAGGCTGATCAGAATGGATCCGCCTGCAGGAACCGGCTCGTCCTTGCTGACAGCAACAGGTGCCTTGTCTCCAAGCTCCTTCCGGATGCGGTCCAGCTCCTTGCGTCCCGCGCAGATCACCGCTGTGACTCCGGGCTTTCCTTCATTTTCCCGGATGGAAGCAAGGAGCTTTTCCTTCCACTCTTCTTCGGAAGCGGTCACGCAGATTTCCGGCTCCACACCGGGACGCTGCACCGACTGAGCCTCCAGCTTCTTCTCCTCCGGAAGAAGTCCCGCAAACAAAGCGGTGATTTCCGGTGAAGAGCGGTAGCTTGTCTGAAGCGGCAGCTCCACGGTTTTCTTTCCCTTTTCCTCAAAAAGACGATGAATATCCTGAAATGCGATATTTCCTTCCCGGATGGACTGGAACTCATCCCCAAGAAGCATGAACTTCGCATTCACGAAATAGCGCTCGAAGATCATCAGCTGCGCCTCGGTATAATCCTGCACCTCGTCGATGCAGACATATTTTGCCGTGCGGTCGCACTCACCGGTCAGCGCCATCTTCAGGTAAAGCCATTGGATCGAGGTCAGCTTCTTCGTACCAAGGATTCTCTGTCCGATGTGATCCAGATTCAGCCATCCGCACTCGCGGATCATCTTGAATGCACCGCCGTAGTTATTCTGAATGCGGTTTTCCTCTTTGACATCCATCCTGCCATCCAGAGGACTTCCGGACACGCTCTCGTCCGCTGCATCCTCCGCGCCGTCCAAAAGCTCTTCCCCGTCATCATCCTTATCCGAATTTTTCTTCGAACGAAGCACACGTCTTGCCTCCTCCAGAAGCTCGTCCACGGTTACCTGAATCAGACGGACCCCTGCGGGAAGCTTGCCCTCATGAGCTCGGAGAGTCTCCAGAATCTTCTCCGTCCCGAGGACCGGCTTGCCCTTCTGATCGATCGGAACAAGATCCTCCTCCTCAAACGAAAAGCTCTGCAGTGCCTCGTCGATTCTCCGCAGGGACTCCGCCGTCGTCTCCACGCCGGGATCCGGAATCGGATCATGCACCAGCTGCAGGAATTCCGTCCATGTCAGCGTGTTCGGATTGCGCTCGCCAAGATCCGGGAGCACGTTGTCAATGTACTGGGTGAAGACCGGATTCAGGGTAATCAGATACACATCCTCCGGCTTCAGCGTGGTTCTCTGGTGGAAGAACATGAAGGCAATCCTCTGCAGAAGGACCGACGTCTTGCCGCTTCCCGCGATTCCGTTGACAAGAAGCACCGGCACATCCGGATAACGGATGATGGCATTCTGCTCCTTCTGAATGGTAACCGTAATCGCCTGCATCTTATCGCTGTGCTGCCTGGAGAGCGATGCCAGAAGCATCGGATCCTCGATCGCAAGCTGCGTGTCAAAATAAGCCTTCAGCTGATCCTTATCCAGTTCAAACTGGCGGCGCAGCAGAAGATCCACGTCGATTCGCCTTCCGTCCACCTCGTAGAAGGTTTTCCCGTTCTCCTGGTTGTAATAGGTCTCCGCGATGGGCGATCTCCAGTCGACAATCAGCTGATCATAGCCGTTCTCCGAAATCGAGCTTCGGCCGATATAGTAATTCTCCGGCTCCTCGTCCGGCGCAAACTGAAGCGTCACTCTGGCAAAATAAGGCGACTCCAGCAGCATCTTCAGCTTCGTAAGCTTCGCAGACATCGTGCCGGATTTGATGTTATAGGTGTCGATGTACCGGTTCCACGTCTCCATTTCACCGTACGACTCCATCTGCACCTCATCATCCGCAGTATCGATCCGGATGTTCGTCAGAATATCCGCCTTCTCCTCTGCCGCCTGCTGATTCAGTGTCTCAATGCTCTCCTCAAGCTCCGCGTTCATGGCAACGAGCTTGTCATAGGTTTCGGTCAAGTGCTTCTGTTCTTCGTCAAATACTCTCTGATCCATAGTAACCTCAAATCATCTCTTATCATCTGTCCGATGCCTTGTCAGGAATCCTTTCTGCAAAAACTCCTTCGGGCATTTTGTTATTATAACATCCCACTTCCTGCGTTCGACAGGAAATCACGTAAAATTCGTCATCGCGGTGTCAGCATTTCCGAATCGACACAGAAAAAACACATTCTCATGACAGTTTGAACACAAACACTTTCTAGGATACTTCTTGTAAGGTTAAAACCCGAAACTCCTCCGGCGAATACGAGGAACCCTGTGTTTTAACCAATAAAAACCAGCATCAAACGATTGGGAGGTATTGTATCATGAAAAGTAAATCACTCAAACCGCTGACAAGGGCCGGGGTTGCGGTCGTCACATCGGCGCTTCTTATGGCAGCACCGCTTGCTTCCTTCCCCAGCATGGCAGCAGAAAATGACGCCGCAGCCGTCCAGACCATCATTGCATCCGGTCTGACCATGAGCACCAGCTATCCCGGAATCTCCGTAAAAGCAGGCGACTCCATCAGCTTCTCTCTGGACTTCACCAACTCCGGCGCCGGCGAGATGGCAGAGCTTTCCGCATCCTCTCTGCCGGATGGGTTTGAGGGATATTTTCAGGGAAACAGCCACACGGTTTCCAGCGTCTACATCAAAAACGGCGAGACCAGCGGACTTGTGACCTACACCGTGAACGTTCCGGAAACCGCCAAGGACGGAGATTATAAGATCGTCCTGAATGCAAAAGGCTCCCGCAGCGCAGTTCTGACGCTGAATCTCAATGTCTCCGAGCTTGATCTTGGTGCCAGCACCCTGACCACCGATTACGAGGAGCAGGATGGTGCAAGCGGAACCACGTTCAAGTTCTCCTCCACACTGAATAACAATTCCACCGAGGACCAGTCCTATGCCCTCTCCGCTGACGCACCGGATGGCTGGAATGTCTCCTATACGGCATCCGACGGCTCCACCAGTGTCTCCGCAATCGATGTAGACAGTGCATCCAGCTCTGCTTTCACCGTCACCGTTACCCCTTCGGACAATGTCGACGCAGGCGAATATACCATTCCGATTACCGCAAAATCCGCCAATGAAACGCTGAAAATGGATCTGAAGGTCACGATCACCGGCAAGTACAGCGTCTCCATGACAACGCAGAACGAAACCCTTTCCTTTAATGCCAAAGCAAATAAAAAGACGGCAGTTGTTCTGGATGTCACCAACAACGGAAATGTTGCACTGACCGACATCAATCTGACCGCAAGTGCTCCGACCGACTGGACCGTTGAATTCTCCGAAAGCTCCATCGATTCTCTGGACGCAGGTGCCACCAAGGAGGTCACCGCCTACGTCACTCCTTCCCAGTCCGCAATCAGCGGCGACTATGTCGTGAATATGACTGCAACTGCCAAGGAGACCTCGAATACCGCGAACTTCCGCGTCACCGTTGAGACACAGACCGTATGGGGCGTTGTCGGCATCGTCATCATCGTCGCGATTTTCGCCTGCCTGTATGAGGTATTCCGGAAATTCGGGAGGCACTGATTCATGACACCCACCAAAGAACAGGATTCCATCATCAAGATCACCAATCTCAGTAAATATTATGGCGATGTCAAAGCGGTGGATCATCTGGACCTCGAGATTCACCGGGGTGAAGTCTTCGGCCTTCTCGGTCCCAACGGAGCAGGCAAAACAACGACCACACTGATGCTCCTTGGCCTGACCGATCCCACCGCAGGGCACGCCGAAATCGACGGCATGGACTGCACAAGACAGTCGCTTGCCGTGAAGAATGAGGTCGGATACCTTCCCGACAATGTCGGCTTCTATCCGTCCATGAGCGGACGGGAGAATCTTATTTTCTCCGGAATGATGAACGGCCTCTCAAAGGAGCAGGCGCTTGACCGTGCCGCCTCCATGCTGGAGCGCGTCGGGATGACCTACGCCGCAGACCGAAAGGCAGGCACCTACTCCAGAGGCATGCGCCAGCGCCTTGGAATTGCCGATGTCCTCATGAAGGATCCGGGCATCATCATTATGGATGAGCCGACCGCCGGCATTGATCCGTCCGGCGTCCGTGAAATCACAGCTCTCATCCGCGACCTCGCCGAGAAGGACGGGATCACCATCATGATCTCCTCCCACGATCTGTATCAGATCCAGAAAATTTCCGACCGCGTCGGAATTTTCGTCAAGGGAAAACTGATCGCCTGCGGCCGCATTGAAGAGCTCGGACGTCAGCTGATGAACAAGGGTCTGTATATGTTTGATATTGTAGCGGAGAAAAACGGTCAGAAGGTCTGGGATACCGATTTTCAGAACATGCTCCGCTCCATTCCGGGCGTCGACATCATCGGACGACGAATGGACGGAACGGTGCACATCGAGGCATCCAGGGATATTCAGAAGGATCTCCTCCGCGCACTTGTGGATGCGGATTATACCGTCCGCGAGATGCATCAGGAGGGCGGCGACCTGACCGAGATTTACCGCAAATACTTTGAAGCCGCCGAGGCAAAGGAAGGAGGAGAGGACGATGACAGAACTGCAGACACAGGCAGCCAGGGAGCCGGAAGGCTTGGACAGCTTAAAGAACGGCTTACATCAGTTTTTAAAGAAGGAGAACAGTGACGCGGCAAGGCGAAACCGCCACGGCATGTACATCCTGTTCCGCAAGGAGCTTTCGGATCACCTGCATTCCGTCCGTTTTCAGATTCTGTTCGCCATGCTTGCCGTCGTGAGTTTCATCAGTCTCTATGGCTCGATTCAGACGCTCGGGCAGGCAGCGCAGCAGACCTCAGACGGTCAGACGGCAGTTTCCGAGTATCTGTTCCTTCTCCTGTTTACCACAAGCGGCTCCTCCATCTACTCGTTTGCAACCTTTATCGGCTTTCTCGGACCGATCATCGGAATCATGCTCGGCTTCGATGCCATCAATGAGGAACTTGCCCAGGGAACCTTAAACCGCCTGGCGGCGCAGCCGATTTACCGTGATACCATCATCAACGCCAAGTTCCTTGCAGGCGCTGCGGCGGTCCTGATCACCATCTTCTCCATCGGAGGACTGATGGCAGGGATCGGGCTGATCACAACCGGCCTCATTTCCACCGGCGAGCAGGTGGCAAGGTTTGTCATTTTCCTTCTGATGGCCGTGCTCTACATCAGCATGTGGATGGCCGTTGCAGAGTTCTTCTCCGTAGTCTGCCGCCATGCCGCGACCGCGGCGCTTGCCTGCATCGCAATCTGGCTGTTCCTTACGATGTTCCAGAGCCTCGTTGCTTCCGGAATTGCGGGAATGATCTATCCGACCTCCGGATATGCAGGACAGGTGAATGTTCTGAAGAATTATTCGCTGCAGACCGCGCTCTGCCGAATCTCGCCCTACTACCTGTTCAGTGAGATCACGTCGATCATCATGAACCCGAATGTGCACTCCACGAACATCGTCTCCATCCTGCAGAACCAGCAGGGCGCCATCGCAAGCTACCTGACACTCGGACAGAGCCTCCTGCAGATCTGGCCGCACATCGTGGTCATGATTGCGCTGACCGCAGCTGCCTTTGCAGCCGCCTACATTGCCTTCATGCGCAAGGAGATTCGGGCCTGAGTTTTCCGAAGGGCCGGCTGCAGGCCGGCATTTCCATATGCACTCAGCGGAGGATCGATTCTGACATCCTCCATTGAAAAGTCCCGGGAGGCTTCAACTGCTCCCGGGACTTTTCCTGTATACTTTTTCTGTATGCTCAGTGCTTACTTGCTGCTCTTCTTTTCTGTCTTTCCGGTACTCTTTCCGCCCATGAAGGTGGAGGTCACCTTCTTGATGCCGGATGCCGTTTCCTGCAGATCTTCTGCCGCCTGACTCAGAGACTTGATCGAACGGTTGAAGCCTTCAAAATCAATGTTTCCGATGGCTTCCATCGTATCATCCACTTCTCCGGAGGTCTTGCTGACGGTCTTATTCAGGGTTGCTGCCGTTGTATTCAGCTGGCCCGCCACGGTATTCATCTGCCCTGCTGCCTCGGAAAGCTTCGCAACCATCTTGTTCAATTCTTCAAAATCCAGATCGTTGATCTGATTGATCGCAACGTCCGCATCCTTTGTCGCCTTGTTGATTTCAAGAACAGAGTCGTTGACATTGTCCACCACATCCTGCAGGCCGTCGGTAGACTTCTTAATGTTGGCAATGGAAGTGTTGATCCCGTCATAATCCAACTCTGAGAGCGCTTCCACAATTTCATTGATGCTGTCAGTATTCTGCTTCACCACATCGTCAATATCAGTCACAGCCGAATTCAGGCCATCGATGGCTTCTCCGACTCCGCTGACCTGATCGTTGACATTCCCGATCACATCGTTCACCTGATCGAAGGATTCCCCGATCTGTACGCCGACCTCTCCCACAATTCCGTTCAGCTTCTGCGCCGTATCGTTCGCCGAAGCCACCACGTTGTTCACTTCATTGACGGTGGTTTCCAGGCCGCTCACCGTGCTGTTCAGATTTCCGAGAAGCGTGAACATTCCCGGCGTAATCAGTGCAAATGCTACGCCGAACACCGCAAGGAGAAGAATACTGCCGACTGCAGCCACCTTGTTGCTGCGGGAGCTCTTTTCCACGGCGCGGGAAATGCGTTCGATCGCCTCCGTCATATCCTCCAGCTGCGCTTCCTCTCCGGAAAAGGTTCCCTTCTCCTTCTCTTTTGCAAGGGCACGATCCACCTCGGTCTGAACGAGGCGGGCGATCTCCTCCGGCGTCATGGTTACGGTTTTACTGTGCTCCGCTCCTGTCGAAGTGCCTTCACCGGTTGTCTGAATTTCCTGCGTCCCCTCTTTCCTGATTTCTTCCTCTGCCATATGATTGCCCTCCAAATGCTGCACTGCCAAGTCTCCCCTGTGCCTGTTCCGTATCACGTGCCTCCGGCCCGCATTTCCAGCCGGACTCGCCTTGTCCTTGTACGGAACAATTACATTTTATCAGACAATATAGTCGTTTTCTATAAAGAACTCCGCATATTCCGTGCTTCTTTTTCGCTCAGATTCCGGTAGAGCGCCTCCTCTTCCTTCGTAAAACCACGGAAACGGATTTCATCCAGGTCCCGGAAGGCTCTCCCGAGCGCATCCTGCACCGGATCCGACTGCTCGCCAAAAGTTACCATGACCACCGAGCGCTCCGAAGCCGTCTTCGGAAGCCGGACCTTCACCTTTTCCACGAGCTTCCGCCTTCCCATTTTCTGCAGGCTCCCGTTCAGTCCTCTTGCCGAAACCCCGGTAAAATTCCGGATTTCCGCAAGCGTTGCCGTTCCTCCCGCAAGCTTCAGATACAGGAGGATCTGCGCATCCTTTTCCTCCAGATCATAGCCCTTCATCAGGCGCTCCAGCGCATTCTCCAGAAGCCGGTCCTCATAGAAATTCAGTGCAAACGGATTGGTCTCCATCTTCTCATCAAACCTTGCATTGATGCGCTCCTGCCCGAGCTTCCGGTCCGGAGCCACAGGATTGACGCCGCCATCCTTTGCAAAATTCAACAGGAAGGAGTAGATCACGGGACTTCGCAGAAGATACCCGCCTTCCTTATAAATATCCTTATAGAAGCTGCTGTAATACTCAATCACATTCAGCTTCATCCGGACCGTGCGGCTGATGCTGGCACCGCCCTGTGCAACCAGAGAGCCTTCTGTTTTCACATAGTAGTAAACCGGTGCCTTCAGCGAATAAATGTGGTCCGTATGGAGCACATACTCCATGTTGAAAATAAAATCCTCCGCCCAGTCCAGCTGTACATCCATGCGAAGCTTATACTCTTCGATGATGCTGCGGCGGAAAAATTTGTTCCACAGAACGCCGTAATAGAAATCGGCCGGGTTCCGCATCATTTCATCCGCATATTCCTCGCGGGTCAGGAGCTTCTCCTCCTCAATGTCCCCCTTCTGGGACATCTTCTCGCCGACCACACGGTAGAAATCGGCAATGACCATATCGCAGGTCGGATTGTCCTCCATGGCACGGACGAAAAGCCGCGTGGCGTCCGGAGAAATCCAGTCATCCGCATCCAGAAACTGAATGTATCTGCCCGATGCGCGGTCCAGTGCCTGATTTCTCGTATCCGACACACCGGAATTCGGCTTGTGTACAGCAATGACTCTTGCGTCCTTTGCCGCATACCGGTCAATGATCTCCGGTGTTTCATCCTTGCTTCCGTCATCCATGACCAGAAGCTCGAAATCGGTATAGGTCTGATTCAGAATGCTCTCAATGCATCGTCCGATCGTCTTCTGCGCGTTATATGCAGGTACGATAATGCTGACTGCTGCCATATAGCTCCCTCCCTGGTCCAAATTGCGTCTGCCTGCGAATTATCTATGCTTCCTCTTCCTTGTCCATCCTTGTCGTCAGCAGCCGGATTCCGTTCAGCTCAATATCATCCTGAACCGGAATCAGAATATACTCCCGCCCGTCGATGACCTTCGTCATAATCATGGAGGACATCTCCGATTTTACGGAAATTTTCACGCTGGGCGATTTGATTTCCATGACCGTCCGGCCGGCAATGTTCTCCGCGCGGAAGGTCTTGCCCTCTCCGACCTCCTGATCAAAGGTCTCCTCGAACTGCTCCATCGCCTGCGGCTTTACACCGGAATCATTGAGAATCCGGCGGACCTCTGTTTTGCCAAGCTCCAGAGGCTCCTCACTGTCCTCGCTCTGCTTTACCATCTCATCCAGAGCATCCGTCAGGTTCTTTACATTTTCAAAATCACAGTCACGTCCAAGCGTCTGCTCCACCAGGCAGGTGAACAGCTCCTTCTGCACGGACTCCGTCACCGGCATGTCGCCGCCGATCAGTCCGTCCATCAGCTCCGGATGCCGCTCATCCTCTTTTTTCGCATAATAAAGGATCTGGTGAATGTCTGCTCCGCGATCATGAAACGCGGGATACAGGAAGCCAAGCTCCGGCATCTGCACCCCAAGATCGCTCTTTTTATTCAGAAAGCTCAGGGTTTCCTCGTCATAGCAGAGGCCTTCCTTCACCTCCACCACCGGGCAGATGCAGCACACCATGAAGGAATACACATTCTCGCTGGCATCCTCCATGTCGATTCCGTCCGAGCTTCTTCCCGGCACATCATAGACGCCGTGCGCAAGGACGATCAGATGCCGTCCCGCCAGATCCAGATGCTCCAGAATGTGCGTGAAAAACTCGTTGTTCAGCTCCTCATCCGAGTAATCCGACTGCAGCATCCGGAACATCATGGCCTGCTTGCCGCCCGTCTGCTCCTCCTGCAGCGGAAACTCCATCGTGAAGAGATTCTTTCCGATTTTGCCGGTCAGGGTCTTCCGGAAAAGCTCACAGTACTTCTCAAGCTCCTCCTCCTGCAGCGCCCGGAAGGTCTGCTTCAGCTGCGTGATGATGGTCCCGTCCTCTCCGACAAAGCATCCTGTCATCCGGTCGATGACGCAGCGGTCCTTGGTCATTGTTTTTCTGATTTCCTGAATTTCCTTACGATCCACTTTTTCTTCCTTCTTTTCCTGTTCCGATTCTTATTCCAATCCTGAGCTCAGTCTGTGCGGAGCACTTCTTCCACCCGGCCCTGATGGATCTTTTCCAGATCCTCCAGAAGTCCCTCCTGCGAAAAGACCTGTCTCCCGTACATACCGCAGGCCCTCGCACCGAGAATATTTTCCTTCCTGTCATCGAAGAACAGGCACTCCTGCGGGATCAGCTGATAACGTCCTAGAAGCTCCCGATAAATCGGCAGCTCCGGTTTCCCCATATGAACCTCATAGGAAATCACTCTTCCGTCCAGGTCCTGCATGAAATCTGCATACTGCGTGTGCTTGTGAAACAGCTCCTCCGGATAATTGGAAAGAACATAGATCCGGTAGCCCTGCAGCTTCAGAAGATGCACCATCTCCCAGACCCTCAGCCGCGGCAAAGGCATGTACTCGCCGTGCAGAATAAACCAGGAAACTACTTCCGCATCCTCCGGATATTCCTCCCCAAGCTCCTTTGCAGCCTGCTGCGCGCTCAGATTTCCAAGATCAAACTCATGCCAGAGGTGCTTCGGATCATCAAACATCTCCGAACCAACCCGATCTACATCCTCTTCCTTTACCCCCAGATTCCGCAGGAAATCCCTCCAGCGAAACTGAATCAGTACATCTCCCAGATCAAAAACAAGATTCTTAATTTGGTCCATTTCCCGTTCCTCAAAATAAACACTTACCGTCATGCTCCATCCGCTCGGATCCTATGCCGCAAAAATCCAGACGGTACCTTCCGTCTCCGGTTCAGCAGCTCTGAAAATCCAGCCGGTAGCTTCCGTCTCCGGTTCCTGTCACCGCGCCGGAGAAAAAGACCTCACTTGCTCTGGCAAGATACTCCGTGTCCTTCACGCCTGCCGTCTCGTAGGCAGAGTGCATCGCAAGCTGTGCAAGCCCGATGTCCACGGTATTGAGCGACAGCTGCGTCGTGGAGATGTTCCCCAGCGTAGATCCTCCCGCAAGGTCCGAGCGATTGTAGAAAATCTGCACCGGCACCCCGGCCTTTCGGCAGATTTCCTTCATCACCGCACCGGAAACCGCATCCGTCGTATATTTCTGATTGGCACTGTATTTGATCACGATTCCGCCATTCGGAACCGGGCGGTGTGACGGATCCTCGAGCTCCGGATGATTGGGGTGAACCGCATGCGCATTGTCCGCCGAAATCATAAAGCTGGAGGAAAGGCTTGCCATGAACTCCCCGCGGCTCCTTCCAAGCGCCGTGCTGATCCGCTCCAGCGTGCAGCGAAGGAAGGATGAATCCGCGCCCTGCTTTGTCATGCTTCCGACCTCTTCGTTGTCAAACGCGCAGTACACCGCAATGCTCTTTTCCGGTCTTGCCGCAAGGAAGCCCTTCAGCGTTCCGAAGGCACACTGCAGATCGTCCAGCCGTCCGCTGGAAATAAACTCTCCGTTTAAACCGATCACGGAAGCCTTCTCACGGTTATACAGATAGAGATCCGTATCCAGTACATCCTCCGGAGAAACACCGGCCTCGTCTGCCACAAGGCGGCGGAAAATGGTGCCGATGTCTTCCGTGCTCCTGTCCGCAGCCGGCACCGCCGCTTCCGGAGCCTGCACCCCGGCAAGCAGCGGCCGCAGATCCTGCTTCATATCCCACTTGTAGCCGTTGTTCATCTCCCGGTTCATGTGAATCGCGACATTCGGAATGATCATAAGGTCCCGGTCAATGTTCACAAGTCTTGTTTCGATTCCGCTCTCCGTGCGGACAAGCACCCGCCCTGCCGCAGAAAGCGGACGGTCCAACCAAGGCGCAAGAAGCATTCCGCCGTATTTCTCCACATTCAGTGTGACGTAGCGGTTCTCCACCACGATCTCCGCATTGCTCTTAATCCGGAAGGTCGGAGAATCCAGATGACTGGCTGCAATCTGAAACCCTGCCCAGAATTCTTCTTTTGGAATCTGAAAGGCAATCACAGCGGAGCCGTTCCGCATGACAAAATACCTTCCGCCCGGAACAAGCTTCCACTCCGATCCCTCCTGGCACTCTGTATACCCGTTCTCCAGCAGCATCCCGCGGATATTGGCCGCCGCATAGAGCCCCACCGGACTCTCGTCCAGAAACTTCTTCAAATCCTTTGTCATTTCCGAAATCTTCATATTCTTATTCTTCCATTCCGCCCGCCTGACTGCGAGCTTTCCATATTCGCCACAAGGTTGATGCCCTCGCGCAAAATTTCACCTGCTTTTCAGCAAGCTTTCCATATTATAGCAAACTCTCCCGCATGGATTCCATCCGGCCTGTACAATTGCGGCCGCGGGGAGAGGTGCAAACGGGCTAAGAAGCTTCCGTTTGTCAGATTCTCCGGAACCTGCTACACTACTTCCTATGAAAAAAAATCATAAAAAACAAATCATATGGGCTTTCATCTCCCTTCTCCTTGCCCTCATGTCCATCTGGGCAGTCCTCGGACAGAGTAAAGAGATGAGCTTTCAGGATCTGGGCACAGCGCTTCTTGCCTGCAATCCCGGCTGGCTTCTGCTTGCCATTTTGTGCATGTTTGGCTACATCGCTTTTGAAGGACTGACAATCTGGTACCTCCTGAAGCACTGCGGCTACATGCGCAGAATCGATCAGGGTATTCTGTATGCCTCCGCAGATATTTACTGCGCAGCCATTACACCCTCCGCAACCGGCGGACAGCCTGTCTGCGCCTGGTTCATGCTGCGCGATGGCATTCCGATGGGCTTCATCACGGCCATCCTCGCGCTTTATCTGATTGCTCACACCTTCGCAACTCTGGTCATTGGATTTCTGACCGTGATCCTGAACCCGGCTTCCTTCGGAAGTCTGACCCTCCTTGCGAAGTTTCTTGTCATTCTCGGATATCTTACTGTGACAGGACTTGCTGCTCTCTTTGTGTGCCTTCTGAAAAAGGCAAAGCAAATCGAGAGGATCGGCGGCCGCATCATTGACTGGCTGACGAAGAAGGGTTGGGTAAAGCAGAACAAATACTGGAAGAATAAGCTGCACGGCGTTCTGTCCGACTACAGCAGCTGCCTCAGCGTCATCCGCGGAAAAGGACAGGTCTTCCTGATCGCCTTTGCCTTCGCTCTTTTGCAGCGTCTCTCGCAGACGATCGTTCCGTCCCTCGTCTATCTTGCTCAGGGCGGAACCTTCCGCAATGTCAGCCAGGTTTTCGCCTCTCAGATCTACTCCGCCATCGGCTCCATGTGCATGCCGATTCCGGGAGGAATGGGAATTGCGGATTACCTTCTGTTCAACGGACTGAATGCCTTTCTGGATAAGGAAGCCGCTCTGCAGCTAGAGCTTTTGTCCCGCAGCTGCTCCTTCTACCTGTGTGTTGCGATCAGCCTTCTGATCGTCATCATCGGTTACATCCAGCGTCACCGCTTCTACTTCCGCGTGCACGACAAGAACTGATTTCGAAGACAGAAGCCTCTGGTGGCTTTCCCTGGTTCCTCGCACCGGAGTTCAAAGTTCCTAGTGGCTTTCCCTGCTTCCTCGCACCGGAGTTCAAGGTTCCTGGTGGCTTTCCCGGTGGGACTTGGGTAATGGCGGCAGATGCATCCCTGTTCGCCGGAACATCTCGCCAAGGATGCTTTTTGAGATGCGAATGCATCTTATTTCTCAGAAATTGCTGGCTGGGGATGCTTTCGTGCTGGAAAATTCATCCCTACAAAACAAAAGCACAAATCCAGGATAATTCTGCGGCTGCAAATTCATCCCTGCGAAATAAAAATGCAAATCCAGGATGCAGCGCCGCGCTCAACATAAGACGCAGACACTTCTCCAAAGCTCCCGGCAGGCAATCCTGCCGCAAACAGGAGCAAAAAAAGAAAGCTGAAACCGGTTTTATTCCGGTTTCAGCTTTCCTTTTTCTTTATTCCAGTAAACAAACAGTGCTGCCGAACTCATGACCCATGTGATGGGATAGACCCAGTAAGTAATGTTGATGGTTCGAATTACCATTCCCACTCCGGCAATGATCACTATCCGGATTGCGCACCAGCACACCAGGAAGATCACCATCGGCACATCCGCATGTCCGGCTCCCCGGAGGATTGCCGCCATGATATGCGTGTACGCACAGAGGAAGAAGAACGGTGTCACGATTCTTGCTCTGGCTACGCCGTATTGGATGACCTCCGGTGTTCTGTCAAAAGCCGCCACGAGCTGCGGGGAGAACAGGAACAGAACCAGACCGACCATCTCCGCCAGGATCAGGCCGCAGAGGACGCCAAAGTGTACGCCCTTATCCACACGTTCCTTTTCATTTGCTCCGAGATTCTGACTCACGAAGGTCGTAAGCGCCATTGCAAAGCTGGTCACAGGGAGAAAGGCAAAGCCTTCGATTTTGCAGTAGGCTCCGATCCCGGCCATTGCCATCTCGCCATACGAATTGATGTAGGACTGAATGACCACATTGGAGAGTCCGATGATCGAATTCTGCAGGCCGGAGGGAATTCCGATCCGGACAATTTTCCAGACCATCATCCGGTTCAGACAAATGCTTCGAAGACGCAGTCGATACACCTCATTGGTCCGCATCAGACGCCCCATCGACAGGAAAGCCGATAGAAGCTGCGAGATCACCGTTGCAAGCGCTGCTCCCGCGACTCCCATCCGAAGGCCCGCAATCAGGACAAGGTCCAGAACAATGTTCAGGCCTGACGAAAAGATCAGGTAATACAGAGGATGCCTGCTGTCTCCCGCCGCCTGAAGAATTCCTACAAAGGTGTTGTACATGATCAGGCCGGCGACACCTGCGAAATAAATCCGGAGATACGTGACCGAATCCGCCATCACCGAATCCGGCGTTCCCATCCACCGAAGGAACAGAGGCGTCAGAAGAACCCCAAGAATCGTCATGGCGGCGCTGCACACAAGCTGTCTCTTATACACATCTGACGCTGCCGACGAAGAGG
>ENA-OUQG01000104-OUQG01000104.1-human-gut-metagenome-genome-assembly--contig:-NODE-104-length-60976-cov-7.635298_pt1 | contig 60976 bp, 48 predicted proteins | sample MGYA00237943_ERZ548823 | MGnify/ENA primary metagenome ERZ548823 (study PRJEB26490, sample SAMN05194731) | human gut metagenome | biome: terrestrial biome; feature: human-associated habitat; material... | reverse complement strand
TACCAAGCCTCGCCTAATTTAGGAAAACGCAGAATCGAAAAAAATGGGCTGTTCTCAAAAGAACAGCCCATTGCACTTTAAGAGGTAATATGCCTCGTTTAGGCGAAGTAGCTCACGCCGCCCTCGAAGAGCGGTTGATACTTATCGCCCGGCACATTCTTGTACAAGCCGGCGCCACTGCGCTCAGAGTGCCCCATCTTGCCGAAGATGCGGCCATCGGGGCTCGTAATGCCTTCGATAGCGAGCACCGAGCCATTCGGATTTGCACCGAGCGCCATGCTCGGCTCGCCCGCAGCGTCGACGTACTGCGTGGCGATTTGGCCGGCGGCCTTCATCTGGGCAATGACTTCATCGCTTGCAACAAAGCGGCCCTCGCCGTGAGAAATGGCAACGGTGTGAATGTCGCCCACTTCGCAGCGAGAAAGCCACGGCGAAAGGCTCGAAGCGACGCGCGTGCGCACAAGCCCGCTCTGGTGACGGCCGATTTCATTGAACGTCAGCGTCGGCGCGGCAGCTGTCGCGTCAACGATGTCGCCGTAAGGCACCAAGCCCAGCTTCACAAGCGCCTGGAAGCCGTTGCAAATGCCCAACATAAGGCCGTCGCGATTCTGCAGCAAATCGCGCACGGCTTCGGTCACCTGCGGCGCGCGGAAGAATGCCGTGATGAACTTCGCGGAGCCATCTGGCTCGTCGCCGCCCGAGAAACCGCCCGGCAGCATCACAATCTGGCTGCGGTGAATAGCCTCGGCCAGCGCAGCCGTGCTTTCGGCAACCTTGGCGGGCGTGAGGTTGTTAATCACGAACACCTCGGCCTCGGCACCAGCGCGCTCGAAGGCATGCGCCGTGTCGTATTCGCAGTTCGTGCCCGGGAACACGGGAATCACGACATGCGGGCGCGCGATAGAGCCAGCGAACGTAAGCGGTTTGGCTTCAGTGAAGCTCACTTTTTCAACCTTGGCATGCGCGGCAGCGTCATCGGCGGCGCTGCGATACGGGAATACGCCTTCAATGCCGTGCTCCCAAGCCTCCTGCAGTTCAGCCATATCGAGTGTCTCGTCAAGCGTGCCGAAGACATATGCCTCACTGGTTTCGCCAACATGCTCGATAAGCACGCCGTCGGTTGCGGGAATTTCAACGCCATCGGCAAGCTCGATGAAGAAGCTGCCGTAAGCGAGTTTGAACAGCTCATCGGCGGAAAGCGCGTCATTGAGCACCACGCCGATCTTATTGCCCAGGCACATCTTGAAGAGCGTTTCGGCAGAGCAGCCATAGCCAGGCGTTGCCGCAGCGAGCACCGAGCCGTCGCCGATGAGCTTCTCGACAAGCGCGAATGTGGCGTTGAGCGAATCGGCAGCAGGAACCAGGCCGGCCGCATCGTACGCGTTGGGAACGATGCGAACCACCTTATGACCTGTGCCCTTGAACTCGGGAGAAGTCACGCGATCGACCTTGCCGGTAGAAACCGCGAACGAGATGAGCGTCGGGGGCACATTGATTTCGGTGTCACCTTCCTCAAAAGAGCCCGACATGGAATCTTTGCCGCCAATAGCACCAATGCCCAGGTCGATCTGTGCCTCCAGGGCACCGAGCACAGCCGCCATGGGCTTGCCCCAGCGCTCGGGGACGTCGCGCAAACGCTCGAAGTATTCCTGGAAAGAAAGGTATGCGGCATCACGCGTGAAGCCTGCGGCAACAAGGCGCGCAACGCTTTCCACGACCGAGATATACGCACCCTTGAACTGGTCTTTCTCCATGATGAAGGGATTGAAGCCCCACGCCATGGCGCTCGCGGTACTCGTTTCGCCATCGACTGGGAACTTCGCGACCATAGCCTGCGCGGGCGTGAGCTGGCGCTCGCCGCCGAACGGCATGAGCACCGTGGCCGCACCGATGGTGGAGTCGAAACGCTCGCCCAAGCCCTTGTTCGAGCACACGTTCAAATCGGTCACGAGGCTCTTCATACGCTCGGCAACCGTGGCACCCTCCCAATGCGGAGCATAAGGTTCGGCGGCCACTACATGGGCGGCCTGGTGCTTCGGCGCGCCATTGGAATTCAAGAATTCGCGCGAAATATCGACGATAGCATCGCCGCGCCACGTCATGAGCAAGCGCGGGCTTTCAGTAACCGTGGCAACCACGACGGCTTCGAGATTTTCCTCATGCGCATAGCCGATGAATTCCTCGACGTCCTCGGCAGCCAAAGCAACCGACATGCGCTCCTGGCTCTCAGAAATAGCCAGCTCAGTGCCATCGAGGCCATCATATTTCTTGGGAACCATGTCCAAATCGATGGACAAGCCGTCGCACAGCTCGCCGATGGAAACGGAAACGCCACCAGCGCCAAAATCATTGCAGCGCTTAATCAGGCGGCACGCATCGCCGCGACGGAACAGGCGCTGAATTTTGCGCTCAACCGGAGCGTTGCCCTTTTGTACCTCGGCGCCCGAAGTCTCGATACTGTCAACATTCTGCGTTTTCGAGGAGCCGGTCGCACCGCCAATGCCATCGCGGCCCGTGCGGCCACCAAGCAGCACGACCTTGTCGCCAGGAGCCGGGCACTCGCGACGCACGTGGTTTGCGGGAGTCGCGCCCACAACGGCGCCGACTTCCATGCGCTTGGCCACATAACCGGGATGATAGAGCTCATGAACCTGGCCGGTCGCAAGACCAATTTGGTTGCCATAGCTCGAATAGCCCGCGGCAGCGGTGGTCACGAGCTTGCGCTGCGGAAGCTTGCCCGACAGCGTTTCGGAAACCGGGCGCGTGGGATCGGCCGCGCCGGTCACGCGCATGGCCTGGTACACGTAGCTGCGGCCCGAAAGGGGGTCGCGAATCGCGCCGCCCACGCACGTTGCCGCGCCGCCGAACGGCTCGATCTCGGTAGGATGGTTATGGGTTTCGTTCTTGAAGAGGAACAGCCAGTCCTCGTCTTCACCATTCACGTCGACGGTCACCTTCACCGTGCAGGCGTTGATTTCCTCAGACTCGTCGACATTCTTCATAATGCCCTTGGCCTTGAGGTACTTCGCGCCAATGGTGCCCATGTCCATGAGGCACACCGGCTTATGCTCGCGGCCAAGTTCGGCGCGCATGGCAAGGTATTTGTCAAACGCGGCCTGCACGCAGGCGTCATCGATGGCGATATCGGTAAGCTCGGTGCCAAACGTGGTATGGCGGCAGTGGTCAGACCAATAGGTGTCGACAACCTTCACCTCGGTAATGGTGGGGTTGCGGCCCTCTTTTTGGAAATAGCTCTGGAAGAATGCAATATCAGCCAAATCCATCGCCAAACCGCGCTCGGAAAGGAACGCCTCCAAGCCCGCTTCGTCGAGGTCGATGAACCCGTCAATAACTTCGACGGGATCGGGGTTCACGACCTGCATATGCAGAGTCTCGCGCGGCGCAAGAGATGCCTCGCGGGCTTCAATCGGGTTGATGACGTAATGCTTGATGGCATCGACATCGGCGGCGGAAAGATCGCCCTCGAGCACGTACACCTTGGCGGAGCGCACATCGGGACGCTCGCCTTGGCTAATGAGCTGCACGCATTCGCTTGCGGAATCGGCGCGCTGGTCAAACTGGCCAGGCAGGAATTCCACTGCGAACACCGCCACGCCCGCAGGAGCGCTCACGCTTCCGTCATCGGCAATCGTCGCGCCCTCAACAGGCAATTCGGCCGTTGCGACATCGGCCTGCGGCTCGCTGAATACCGTAGGCACGCACTGGTCGAATAGTTCAGATGAAATGCCCTCAACGTCATAGCGATTGATCAAGCGTACGCGGGAAAGCCCGTCGATACCGAGAATCGTGCGCAGCTCGCCCGCGAGCTGGCGCGCCTCGACGTCAAAGCCAGGTCGTTTCTCAACGTAGATGCGTGAAACCATGGAGTTCCGCCCTTCCATTAAAACTTGCAAAGTTGGCTGTTCGCATAACCGTTTCATGATATCCCACTCTTGAGAGCTAAAGCGAGGGAACCCGCATTTCCTTGGGGCAAACGCACGAAACGCGCGAGATTCGGAAGGAGAATCGCGCCACACCTTCGCAATTGCCGCCATTCATTGCTCGATTTGTATCCCTTAATTAACTTTTTTCGCAAATGTACTTGGCGAAAGGCCGGTCATACGGTATAAGCACTATTTGTTAACCGTTGGTAACTGTTTACAGAAAGCGGTTGCCTTTTGCATACGAATCATTTTGATAGGAGACACCATGAGCAAAATCGCAATCGTATATTGGAGCGGAACCGGAAACACCGAGGCCATGGCCGACCTCGTTGCACAGGGTGTTCGCACGAAAGGCAGCGACGCCGACCTCATCAGCGCCACGGATTTCGGCCCCGAGTGCCTCGACGAATACGAGGCATACGCCTTCGGCTGCCCGGCAATGGGTGACGAAGAACTGGAAGATACCGAATTCTTGCCGATGTACGACGCCGTCGAGCCGCTGCTCGAAGGCAAACGGGTCGCTTTGTTCGGGTCGTACGATTGGAATGACGGCGAATGGATGGAGCTGTGGGAGCAGCGCGCAGAAGACGCGGGGCTCGTCGTAGTCGATTCGGTTATCGCGAAAGACTACCCTGACGATGACGCGAGCGCCGATTGCATGCGCCTTGGAAGCCTTATCGCGCAATAGACCCATGCAGCATGCCATGAGCAAATAGGATCTTTCTTTGTGCATAACGGTTTTCTATACATCGTATAGAAAACCGTTTATCATATGCCGAGCAGAGAAAGGAAACCCGTGGCGTACGCAAAGCAACAACGCAAAAAAGGAACGCTCACTAAAGACGAAATCGTGCAGTGCGCGTTCAACCTTATTGCCAACAAAGGCACCGAGGGGTGTTCGATGCGCGCGCTGGGCAACGAGCTTGGCGTAAGCGCCATGGCCCTGTACGGCTACATCCCCTCGCGCGAAAGCTTGCTCAATGAAGTGGTCGAACGTTTTCTGAAAACGGTCGACACCCGCGCGCTGCGAGGCGAACGCTGGGAAGACACACTCGTTCGCACAACCCTCTCGCTGCGTCGAGCCTTCGTTTCCTCCCCGCATTTCGCCGAGCTCATGTGCGACCCGTGCGTCGGGCCCGGCATCGAACCCTACATGCTCGAGCTGCGCCTTATCTATCTTGGCCAAGGAATGCCAGAAGATATCGCCGTGCAGCTCATCGCCATCACCGACTCGTACCTTACGGGCTTCGCATTGCGCGCACGCCAAAATTTGCGCATCGAGCAAGCCGAAGCGGCACGCAAGCAGGCAGAGGCCGATGCAGCGCGCTTTGCGACGACATCGCGCGTCCCCGGCATGCTCACAGGCAAAGCGAACCCCGCCGCCGAACAACCGCGCTTCAACGAGCGCTGGCGCCAAACCGTCGCCGAAGGCTATTCCGAGACCTCGTTCCAAAAGGGCCTACTCGTAATTATCGAGGGCATTCGCGCCGGCATGGCAGGACAGCCCGCGAACTGGCAAACGCCGCAATAACCTGTTAAATGCTCGTAGCGTTTAACAGGTTCCTGAACATATATCTCGACAGAAAAAAATGGGTGGCTCCGTCGTGGAAGCCACCCATTTTGTTGAGAACATACGAGCGTTCAACTCATGCGGTTTCAGCCAACTCACAAGAGAAACGCAAGCCAACCGAAAAACCTTGCCGCGTCGTTCTAGAACAATCTGCCTAACCCAGAACCATTGCCCGAACCACCGTTGTAACCGTAGCCATAACCATAATCGTATCCATTACCAGACCCATAACCGTTGCCTGAGCCGTAGCCGTTGCTCGAACCGCTATTCGAGCTCATCGAGTTCTCATCGCTGCCAAGCGTCACGGTAATAGTCTTTTCTTCGCCGTCGCGATTCACAACGACATCAACCTTGTCACCGACATTTTTCGAGCGAACGTCAATCGTGAGCTCGGAAGGCGACGTTACCTTCTGGCCGTCAAAAGACACGATGATGTCGCCTTTCTGAATGCCCGCATCGGCAGCAGCAGTTCCGTCATAGACATTGGCCACGTATACGCCCTCGTCGGTAGCCAAATCGTAATACGTCGCCATTTGAGAATTAATTTGCGCCATAGAAACGCCAAGCTGGGCATGGGTGGGCGTTTTGCCTTCGATAATCTGCTGGGCAAGGTCAATCGCATAGTCGATGGGGATCGCAAAGCCGACGCCCGAGGAAGAACCGGAGTACGACGAGATCATCGAGTTAATGCCGATCAATTTGCCTTGGGAATCAACCAGCGCACCGCCCGAATTGCCCGGATTAATGGTCGCATCGGTCTGAATCATGTTCGGGTAAATCACCGTTTCGCCCGTGGTGGAGTCTTGCATGGTATTCGAACGCTGCAATGCGCTCACCACGCCAGTCGACACCGAGTTTTCCAGACCGAACGGGCTGCCAAGCGCCATAACCCACTCGCCCACCTGCAAATCGGACGAACTGCCAATTTCGACCGGCGTCAAATCGTCGGCATCAACCTTAATCACCGCGATGTCACTCGAAGAATCGCTGCCCACGACCTTCGCGTCGTATTCCACGCCATTCACGGTCGCCTTAATGGCGTCAGCGCCCTCGACCACGTGGTTGTTCGTGATGATATATCCATCTTTCGAAATCACGACGCCACTGCCGAGCGACGTATTGGTAAGCGTGGAATCGTCATTGGTTCCGGGCATTTCGAAGCCATACATCGAGCTCGAAGACGAGCTCTTGGTATAGATGTCGATGCTCACAATCGAGGGCAGGCATTTCTGCGCCACCTGCTCGGCAAGCGTCGAAGAATCACCCGAATCATCGGGAGAAGCAGAAATCACCGTGCTTGCCGTGGAGCCAAGCGTGGTCGAACCCCCGTCACCACCCGTAAGCGCACTGTAGCCGGCAAACCCGCCAGCGCCAAGCACCAACGCAAGCGCGGCGCCGCCAAAGCCCGCCGCGAACGTTTTGCCGAGGCCCGCCTTCATGTTGGAGTCGGCCTTGTGAGCCGCTTTGGCATTCGCTTTGCTTTGAGCCTCGCTCGCCTGCTGAGCGGCATATACGGAATACTGGTACGCCTGCTGCTGATAGGCCTGCTGGCCATAGGGCTGCTGATTCTGCGCAGGCGCGGTGTATGCGCCCTGCGGGTATTGCTGGGGCTGCGGAACCTGAGCGTTCCGGGGATCAACAGAACCAGGGAAGTTTTTATTCTCGTCGGTCATCTCAACCACTCGCTTTCGTGAGTTCGTCCTTTGCTGAATCGAACTCTAACACCGCGCGATGCCCTCGAAGAAGTAGCGCACGTTTTCGTAACAACGGCGTTGAATCACGTACGTCAAACGGCGTACGCCAACCATATTTCGAACACAAAACTGAAAGACCCAGCCTAACGAGCTGGGTCTTCGTCGCAAAGTTGCTTGGAATTACAGGTTGTCCACGTATTCCACGAGATCGCCCATGGTCTCGAGACCTTCGGGTTCGCCGAAGTCAACGTCCAAGCGCTCTTCGAGCTCGCAAATGAGCTCGACCATGTCGAGCGAATCGACGCCGAGCGATTCGAAGGTCGAATCCTCATCGACGTTTTCGGGCGCGATGTCGAGGTTTTCCTGAAGAATGTCTTTAATGGTGTCGAGCGTGGCCATGTTCGTCCTCTCGATGTCGTCCAATATCACAAAACATGTCATGCGCCGCTTATTGTAGCGCTCTTTCGCTTATTTTACGCGCAGGGCGATAATCGCGAAGCAGGCAAGGGAGAAAGCGGCGGAAAGCCCGAATGCGGCATGGAAGGCCACCTCGCCCGTCAATGCGCCGCCACAAGCGAAGAACACCATGCCGGCGCAGCCAATCGAGGCGCATGCTTGACGCGCGGCCGTGCCAAAACCCGAGCCGTCGGAAATCTGGCGACCGCGGAGCCCCGATAAGCTCCACGCGATAAGCGGACCAATAAGACCGGAAACGCCCGTCGAACGCACGCCTTGCATGGCGCACACGGCCCACAAAGGCGTCGAGGCGCCGCATGTGACCATAAGGCACGAACCCATAACAAGGCACGCCCCGAAAAACAGCGTGACGGGTCGCGCTCCAATCTTGTCGACGAGCAGGCCCGCAAGCGGGTTCGCGATAAGCGCGGCAACTGTGCCCGGCAAAAGCACGAGACCAGCCTGCATGGCGCTTCCCCCACACAGGCCTTCAATATAAAGCGGCACAAGCAGCGTAATGCCCATGAACGAAGCAAACAAGCAATTGAGCGCCCAGAAGCCATCGACGAATTCCCTGTTGTCGAATATAGCCAAATCGACAAGCGGGTTTTCCAAAGAGCGCTGTCGCTTCGCAAACGCGAAGAGGCACACAGCCCCCGCAATCAACGGGGCCCACACGAACGGATGAATAAAGGAATATGAGGAAACCTCCGAGGCGCCCATGAGCAAACCGCCAAATCCAAGCGCGGAAAGCGCGAAAGAAAGCACATCGAAGCCCGCAGGATACGACGCATCATCGCGGCGCTTCACGGCGAGCTGGCACACAATTCCAACAGCAATCGTCAAGGCGACAAGCAGCCAAAAGAAGCTTCGCCAGCCAAGGCCCTCGACCATCGCACCGCCAATCGTGGGGCCGACATTCGGCGCAAACCCCATAGCAATGCCCGAAATGCCCATAGCGGTTGCTTTTCGCCCATCGGGAAAGCGCGTCATGGCGATAGTCTGCACAAGCGGCAAGAGCATACCCGCTGCAACGGCCTGCGCCAAGCGGCCCAAAAACAGCACAGCAAAACTCGGTGCAATCGCAGAGACAAGCGCGCCCACGGCAAACAACGCGATGGCAATAAGCGTGAGGTCTTTAAGACGGAATCGACCCATAAAGTACGAAGACAGAGGCACAACGACGCCCAACACGAGCATGTACGACGTCGTGAGCCACTGCCCCACTCCCTCAGCGATGCCGAACTCGAAGCATACCGAAGAGAGCATCGCATTCAGGCCAGTCTGGGCCAAATTCCCCACCGATGATGCCAACACCACCAACGCGAACAATACGATAGTCTGTCGATGCTCGTTCTCTCGCACGGCATTCCTTCCACGCATGAAAAAGAACCGTCCCAAAGGACGGTTCGTAAATGATACCTCATTTAAAACATTACGCGCACGCTCCGAACTATGAGGCGACGCACGCAATCGCCTCACGCGGATTCGCGCTGCGGCGATTTCGTGTCGGGCCGTCCGGAGCGACGGCGGAAGAAACGCATCATCCGCCGCTCGCGTACTTCCCAACGGCAAAACCTCGGGCTACATAAGCGTCGTATCCCTTGAGGTAGTGACGCCTTGGCCCTTCTTCGCCGTGCGCATGAGGAACTCTTTATTGTCGTCGGTCTGCTTGAGCGACTTGATGAGCATATCCATGGCACGCTCGGTATTATTCATATTCGCGAGAATGCGACGAACCGCCCAAATGACCGGAGCCTCCTGGGGGTCAAGCAGCAAATCTTCGCGACGCGTGCCGCTTGCAATCGGGTCGATTGCCGGGAAAATGCGTCGATCGGCCAACGAGCGGTCAAGCTTGAGTTCCATATTGCCCGTGCCCTTGAACTCCTCGAAAATGACCTCGTCCATCTTCGAACCCGTCTCGATAAGAGCGGAAGCCAAAATGGTGAGGCTGCCGCCGCCTTCGATGTTGCGGGCTGCACCAAGGAATCGCTTCGGCGGGTAAAGTGCCGTAGAGTCAACGCCACCCGACAGGATGCGGCCGCTCGCGGGCGTTGCCAAGTTGTAGGCACGTGCGAGACGCGTGAGGCTGTCAAGCAAAATAACGACGTCTTGCCCCATTTCCACCAGGCGTTTCGCACGCTCGATGACGAGCTCGGAAACTTGGATGTGGTCTTCGGTCGGCATATCGAACGTGGACGCGATAACCTCGCCAGCAATGGAACGCTGCATATCGGTTACTTCCTCGGGTCGCTCGTCGACGAGCAGGCACATCAGGTGCACGCTCGGGTTGTTTGCCGTAATAGCGGCGGCGATATCTTTGAGCACCGTGGTTTTACCGGCCTTCGGAGGCGACACGATAAGGCCACGCTGACCCTTGCCGATAGGCGAAACCAAGTCGATCACGCGGGCGGTAATCGTGGAATGACCATGCTCCATAGTAAGCGGCTCATCGGGGAAAATCGGCGTAAGGTCGGCGAATTTCACACGACGGCCCTGCTCTTCGGGAGCGATGCCGTTAACCGAGATGACCGTTTGGAGCGCGGCGTACTTCTCATTTTCGCGGGCGGGGCGCGTTTGGCCCTTCACCATATCGCCCTTGCGCAAATTGTTGCGGCGAATAACCGACGTGCCAATATACACGTCCTGCTCGCTAGGCAAATACCCCTTCGTGCGCAAGAATCCGTAGCCGTCTTGCATGATGTCGAGAATGCCGGTGACTTCGATAAAGCCTTCAGCACGCACGCTTGCCTCGAACACCTTATCAACGAGCTCGGCCTTCTTCATGCCGGCCGTGATTTCGATTTCGAATTCAGCGGCCTTTTCACGCAGCTCCGCTACACGAAGGGCAGACAGGTCATCGATATTGGTTTTCGGAGCATATTGATCGCGGCGATTGTTGCGGTCGCGGCGATTGTGACGGTCGTTGCGGTCGTTGCGTCCGTTGCGCGAATCGCGATTGTCGCGCTGGTTTTTGCCATTGCGATCGCTGCGATTATCTCGACCGTTGCGCGAATCGCGTTCGCCCTTGTTTTGGCGATCATTACGCTCCGCGCGCTGGCCGCGATCGCGCTTCTGATAGCGCTGAGCATTGCCGTCGGCCTTCGACTCGCCCTCGTTGGAGGATGCGTCGCCCTCGGCAGCGGAATCGTCATTGGAGGAGGTGTCGATTTGCACGGATTTGCGGGGACGAGCTGCGCGACGACGCTCGGTGCGCTCTTCTGCGCCAGATTCGTCGGAAGCACCGCGCTCTGAAGCAGTATTCTCACGCTCATCATTACGGGAATCATCGCTGTGCGCAGCCTCTTTTTCAGAGGCCTCGACGGCGGCGCGAAGCTTCGTTGAGCGGCCTGGACGCTTGCGCGTCTTGGGAGCCTCTTCGACCTGATCTTTCTTATCGGATTGGGCGCCCTCTTCGCCCTCGGAGGCAGAAACACTCGCTTTGCGACGCGTGCGGCGCGCGGGCTTTTCGGCCATGGCTTCGTCTACAGCCTTATCGGCAGAAGCAGCCGACTTCGTGCGGCGCGTCGTACGCTTGGGCTTTGCGGTCGGCTTTTCGGCTGAAGTTTCGGTCGCAGCATCTACCGCAGGCGCAGCCACGGCGGAAGAGGCCTCGGAATCGGCCTTGCGAGGACGGCCGCGACGCTTCTTGGAAGCTTCGGCGGCAGGTTCGGCAGACTCGGAAGTCGCTTCATCGGCTTTTTTCGCGCGACGAGCGCTGGGCTTCTTCGGCGCAGCTTCGCTCGCGGCGCCATCGGACGCAGGCGCGGCCGCGGGGGCCGCCGCGGGTGCGGCGGCCGGCTCGGTGATCATCTCGTCAGCGATCATGCGTTAGCGACCTTCTCCCAGTCCTTCAAGAAGGACTCGAGACCGCGGTCGGTAAGCGGATGCTGAATCATTTTCTTCAGAACATTGAAGGGAACGGTAGCGATATCGGCGCCCATCAGGGCAGCCTGCGTCACGTGGTTCGCGCTGCGAATGGAAGCGGCGATAATCTCGACCTGCTCATGGTTGACGGTGTTCTCGCTGTAATCGTAGTTGTTGATAGCGGTCACGACGTTTTCCAGCTGGGAGAGGCCGTCTTCAGAGATATCGTCGAAACGGCCTACGAACGGCGAGATGTAACGAGCGCCAGCGCGGGCAGCCAAAATGGCCTGAGGAACGGTGAAGCACAACGTCATGTTCACACGAATGCCCTCGTCGGCGAGCGTGCGGCATGCGGCCAGGCCCTCAACCATCGTGGGGATCTTCACCACGACGTTGGGGGCGATGGCGGCCAGCTCGCGGCCGTCGCGCACGATTTCGTCGCGCGTCATGGCAACGCTCTCGGCGCTCACGGGGCCGTCGACGATTTCGCAGATGCGCGCGATGTGGTTGTGGAAGTCGTCAAGCTTGCCACCGATGCGCGAGTACAGCGTAGGATTGGTAGTTACGCCAGCGAGGGCGCCCCAGCTCGCAGCTTCTTTGATCTCGTCGAGATCGGCGGTGTCGAGAAAGAACTTCACTTTTCCTCCTTTATATGCAGGAATGCCCGAACCTTTTGGCAGGGGCCTATACACGATTGATTGCGCGGAAAGGCACGCGAGAATTGAGTTCTATGGAAAATGGGATAGATTTCTGAGAACGGGCCGATAATACCACGTCGTACAGAAGAAGACGCTGAAAAGCAGTGAAAAAGAAACAACGCAGCAAAAAGGGCCGCCCATGGCGACCCTTTCAAGCATTTCCAAACGTAAATGTTCGCTATTCGGCGACTTCGACGAGCTCAATCTCGAACGTGAGGTCTTTGCCGGCGAGCTCGTGGTTCATATCGAACACGCACTTCTCGCTGTCGACCGAAACGACTTTCGCCGGGAAGGGGCCCATGGGGCCTTGGAAGTACACCGTCTGGCCAACGGGCAGCTGATCGGCGTTGGGGACCTGCGAAACAGGAACTTCCTGAACGGCCTGCGGGTTATATTCGCCATAGGCATCGGCGGCGGGGATTTTCACCGTTTTCTTCTCGCCAACGGCCATGTCCTTCACGGCAGCGTCGAAGCCGGGAATCATCTGACCGGCCATGCAGGTGAACTCGATGGGTTCGTTGCGATCGTAGCTGCAGTCGAACTGCGTGCCGTCGTCGAGCGTGCCGCGGTAGTGGGCCTTGACCTTTTTGCCTTCGTTGCTCATGGGAGCACGTCCTCTCTTTGTATTGAAAGATGCATGCCGCTCACTATACCCGATTGGCTTCGTTATTTCGACGCAATATACCAGTCATCGCGAATCGATACAGAACCACGAAGGTGGGCGGCGGCGCACACTGGGCAGCCTACGCCGCAATTGGCTGCGTATATTGCCATCCAACAAGCATGGTAACCACGATGGCAACAAGCGAGGCCACCACAGCCGCGAGAATCGTTTGCCACCAGTTCAACCGCGCCAGCACAGGGAACCGCACTTGCAATCTGCGGCGATCAAGAAGCGTATAGGCGGTCGCTGCGGAGCCTGGGGCTGGTACTGCGTGTTTTCCATTTCTGATTCCTTCCCATAAGAATGCATGGTTTATTTCGCGAACAAAACCAGGAATCATGCTAAGGGTTTCCTCATTCAAAAACATTTGCTGCCAGCTAATGAAAGTTGTGTTCTGGTATTGCAAAATTGTTGCGCAACAGATTTTCGAAAAACAGTGATACGGTTTGTTGCACGCCAAGTGCCCCGCCGCATTCCTCCACGCAAATTCGGAGTGCCCGGGCGCTTGGTCCCTTTCCAGTCGCTCTCGCGGCGCTTCCCCCTACGGAGCATGCCGACGCGCCGCATCCACCGCAAAACATCGCGGCGCTTGAGTCAAAACCGCAAAGGCGCGCGACGGGCCAGCGCATACAACAAAGCATTCCTCACACCGCTCGCCCCTCACAAGAGCCGATTATCCGCGAAACGCCCTCCCGACCTCCCGAAATATGTACTTCCTTGATACCATTTCCCCTACGGGAAAGGCGCATTTCAGCGCCCTAAATCATGGAGGGAATTATGAAAAAATTGAAGACTGGAGCACTCGCGACGCTTATTGCGTGCGCAATGGCCGCCTGCCTGGGCCTCGTTGCCTGCTCAAGCGGGCCCACTGACGAGGAAGTCATCAAAGAAGGCATCGCAAGCGAACTCGACCCCATCAAGAACCTCGATGACGCCACCTTGGACGAAATTCTCTCCGAGGCCGGCAGCGAATTCGCCATGCTCGAGTCGATGGGCATCGACAGCAAGACGCTCGTGAAGTCCTACCTCGATGGCTTTGACTACACCATCGATTCGGTCGAGGTCGACGGCGACTCCGCAAAGGCGACCCTTACTGCAACCTGCAAATCGTTCACCGACGCAAGCACAAAGGCTGAAGAGCTTGCCGAAGCCTTTGGCGAGCAGATGACCGACGAGCAACTGGCAAGCATGACCCAAGACGACATTACCGCAAAAATCGGCGAAATCACCATGCAGGCCATCGACGAGACGCAAGCCATCGATATGCCCCTCGTGCTTACGTTCACCAAAAACGACAACGAGTGGACCCCCGACGCTGACGTGCTCGGATCGTTGCTGAATCTTTTCGAATAGGGCCAGCGCCAATCGATAACACATTTCGGGCAGCTTTCGGGCTGCCCGTTCTTTTTGCTTTGTTGCTCCCTTTTCGGCTTCTTTGCGCTACTATATTAGAACACTTGTTCGTTATTCATCGGCGAAAGGAAGCTGGCGCCTTGCAAAATCGGAGCGGCAAAACGTATGTATGCATCGACTTGAAAAGCTTCTACGCCTCGGTCGAATGCGCCGAGCGGGGGCTCGACCCCGATAAGGCGCTGCTCGTCGTAGCCGATCCCGCACGCTCCGAGAAAACCATCTGTCTTGCCATATCGCCCGCTATGAAGGAGCTCGGCGTGCGCAACCGATGCCGCGTTTTCGAGATTCCCGAGGGCATCAAATATTTCAAGGCGAAGCCGCGCATGCGACTCTACATGGAGCGCTCCGCCCAAATTTACGGCATCTATTTGCGGCATGTATCCCCCGCCGACATCTATTCCTATTCAATCGACGAGTGCTTCATCGACGCAACGCCCTATTTAGCGCTCGAAAAGAAAACCGCGCGCGAATGGGCAGCCGAGCTCATAGAGGCTGTGAAAGCGGAAACGAGCATAACGGCCACGGCGGGCATTGGGGAAAACCTCTTCCTGGCAAAGGTTGCGCTCGACGTGCTCGCAAAGAAGAGCCCCGATTTCATTGGGGAACTCACCGAGGCATCATTTCGCGAAACCATGTGGCACCACGAGCCCATCACCGATGTTTGGAACATCGGCCCCGGCATTGCGGCGAGGCTCGCCAAGCACGGCGCGCGCACGCTTTATGACGTAACGCGGCTGCCAGAAGATGTGCTCTATCGCGAATTCGGAGTAAACGCCGAATTTCTCATCGATCACGCCTGGGGCCAAGAGCCTTGCACCATCGAGGAAATCAAGGCATGGAAGCCCGTTGGAAAGTCTATAGCCAACGGACAGGTGCTCGAACGCGACTACTCGTTCGAAGACGCCCGCACCGTGCTGCGAGAGATGGTTGAATCGAGCGTGCTCGACATGATTGAAAAGGGCCTAGCGGCACGGCGCGTGTCGCTGCATGTGGGTTACGCGAAGATCCATGGCGCCACCGCAACCGGAGGCTTCGCCCATCTCCAAACGCAAGCCGAACTGAAACACGCTTACGACAATGCGAGATTCAACGAAGTCCAAAGCCATCGGCCGCATCGCAATGCGGACGATGAAACGCGTGTTTTCGTCGGCGAGCACGGCACACGAATCGTTGGGCCCGGCGCACGCAACAGCGGCTACCACGAAGCCACAGGTGGAGCGCGCACGCTCGATGCGCCCACGAACTCATTCCACCTCCTGTTCGGCGCCGCGGCGCAACTCTTCGACGGCCACGTCGATCCCGAGCGCCCAATACGACGCATTATGCTGGGTTTTTCCGAAATCGTCGAAGCGGAAGGCTGCCAAATGAGCCTTTTTTCCGCACCCGATGAAGAACAGCGCGAACGGGATGTACAAAAAGCCATGCTCGCCGTGCAATCGAAGTTCGGCAAGAACTCCGTGCTCTTCGGCACGAGCTTTAAAAAGAACGCGACGATGCGCAAGCGAAACCTGCAGATTGGAGGTCACAATGCCGGCTGAGTGGGACGCTTATCTTGAACGCATGGGTGCCGAAGAAGCACATGCGCCCGAACATAAGGCGCGCGCCTATCCCGAACGAGCGCGCCAATTCATGCCGTTTTCGGCATTGAGGGGCTACGAGGAAATGCTCGCCGAAGTAGAGCAAAACGCCATCGCGGAAGAAGAACGCTTCACAGAAGCGTACCGCGACGACGCTCCATAAAAGAAGGCTCGTCCATCCCCAAAGGCGGCCAACAAAAAAGAGACCGAAAGAAATTTCGGTCTCTTTTCGTTTCGAGCGAAAGGTTTTACGCATTCAGCTTCTTGGCAAGCAGCTGGTTGATGACCTTCGGATTGCCTTGGCCGCGCATTTCCTTCATGCACTGGCCCACGAAGAAGCCGATGAGCTTCGTGTTGCCCTCTTTGTAACGAGCAACCTCATCGGGGTTCGCGGCAATCACGGCATCGACAACGGCCTCGATGGCGCTCGTGTCGCTTACCTGCTTCATGCCACGTTCGTCAACGATGGCCGAGGGGTCTTTATCCTCATCAATCACGGCGGCGAAGACTTCCTTGCCCTGCTTCGAGGAAATCGCATCGGTCGCGATAAGCTCAACGAGCTCAATTGCGCGCGCGGGCGTAAGCGGGCATTCTGCCAAGTTGAACGACTCGTCGGCGTTCATACGCGCCGTGATGTCGTTAATCGCGAGGTTCGCGAGCGGCTTAGCCAGCTTGGAAGCCTTATCGCCCGCAAGCTCCATGCCCTTCTCGAAGAAGTTCGAGGTGGCACGATGCTCAACCAAATGGCGAGCGTCATAGGCCGAAAGGCCGAAGCTTTCCTGGTAGCGCGCGGCCTTCTGGTCGGGCAGTTCGGGAAGCTTGGCGCGAACGCCGTCGATCCACTCGTCGGTCAAATCGTACGGAGCAAGGTCGGCTTCGGGGAACAGACGGTAGTCATCAGCGGTTTCCTTCACGCGCATCACGATGGTACGCTTCGCCGACGGGTCCCAATGGCGCGTTTCCTGGTAGATTTGACCGCCCTCTTCAAGCACCTGGGCCTGACGGCAAATCTCATAAGCCAAGCCGTCGTGCAGATTCTTGAACGAGTTCATGTTCTTGAGCTCGGTCTTCACGCCCAAGCCCGTAGAACCGCGGCGGCGCAGCGACACATTGCCGTCGCAACGCATGGAGCCTTCCTCCATGGAGCAGTCGGAAATGCCGATGGCCAAATAGATTTGGCGAAGCTTCTGCATGAACAGGCGGGCTTCTTCAGGCGTGCGCAAATCGGGCTCGGTCACAAGCTCGATGAGCGGCGTGCCCGCGCGGTTGTAGTCGACGAGCGAGTGCGTGGCGCCGGCGATACGGCCTTCGTCGCCGCCGATATGCACCATTTTGCCCGCGTCCTCTTCCATATGGATGCGCGTGATGCCCACGTGTGCCACATAGCCGTCTTCGGTCGCGGTGACGTTGCCCCGGCTCTCGCCCGGCTTCAAGCCGTCAAGGTCGATGCGCTCTTTTGCGCCGGCGCCGTCGACCTCAAGGTCGAGGTGGCCGCGCATGCAGAACGCCACGGGGCCCTGCGTGGTCTGGAAGTTTTTCGCCATATCGGGATACATATAGTTCTTGCGGTAGAACATCGAATGCTTCTCGATATCGCAATTGGTGGCCAAGCCGGCGAGCACAATGCTCTCGATGGCGGCCTTGTTGGGCACGGGAAGCGCGCCAGGCAGGCCCAAGCAAATGGGGCACGTGTGCGTATTGGGGTCGGCGCCGAATTCGAGCTTGCAACCGCAGAACATCTTCGTGTTCAGCGTAGTAAGCTCGGCATGGATTTCCAAGCCGATGACGGCTTCCCAATCCTGCAAAACCTCTTCGAGCTTCTTCATGCTATTCACCGGCCTTTCCAGCCGCAAAATCGGGCGCGATGGGCGCTGCGCCATACACGGCTTCAAGCGCCGCCGCAGCGCGGAACATGTTCTCGTCTTTGAACTGAGGCGCAATGAGCTGCACGCCCACAGGCAGGCCCGTATCGCTGCCCAGGCCGCACGGCACGTTCATGCCACCGTTGCCTGCGATATTGATCGACACCGTGAAAATGTCAGACAGGTGCATCTCGACCGGATCGCCGATTTCGCCGAACTTGAATGCGGTACGCGGGCTCGTAGGCGCGAGAATGACGTCGCATTTCTCGTATGCAGCCTGGTAGTCCTGCGTAATGAGCGTGCGCACCTGCTGAGCCGGATAATAGTACTTCTCGTACACGCCACTCGAAAGCAGGTAGCTGCCCAGCATAATGCGGCGCTTGGCCTCCATGCCGAAGCCGGCAGCGCGGCTTGCCTCGTATTGGCTGCCGAGGTCTTTGTGGCCTTCGGCGCAATAGCCATAGCGAACCGAGTCGAAGCGCGCCAAATTCGAGAACGCCTCGCACGGGCCCAGCACGTAATATGCGGAGATGGCCGCATCGGCATGAGGAAGCTCGACTTCCACGATTTCGGCGCCCGCCTCGCGAAGTGCCTCGGTGGCTTCAGAAACGCGAGCCTTCACCTCGTCGGTAAGGCCGGGCGCATTCATGAATCCGGACACAACGCCAATGCGCATACCTTCGACGCCCTGCTCGCACGCGGCGCGGAAATCGGCCTTCACATACTGCGAGGTGCAGTCCATGGGGTCGTGGCCGCAAATGGCGTCCATCGCGGCGGCGGCATCGCGCACGCTGCGCGCGAACGGGCCGACCTGGTCAAGCGAGCTGCCGAACGCAACCACGCCATAACGCGAAACCATGCCATAGGTCGGCTTCACGCCAACAATGCCGCAGAACGCTGCAGGCTGGCGAATTGATCCACCCGTGTCGGAACCGAGCGTGACGCACGCAAGACCAGCCGCGACCGATGCCGCGGAGCCGCCGGAGCTGCCACCCGGGACGCGCTCAAGATCCCACGGGTTTTTGGTGGGGCCGAACGCGGAGGTCTCAGTGGAGCTGCCGAATGCGAATTCGTCCATGTTGAGCTTGCCCAGCGGAATGCCGCCTGCCTCAATAGTTTTGGCAACGCACGTCGCGGTATAAGGCGAGACATAGTTTTCAAGCATGAGGGATGAACACGTGGTGTGCGTGCCCTCGTAGTTCATGTTGTCTTTGAACGCCACAGGTACGCCAGCGAGCGGACCCATTTCGTCAAAGGTACCGTTTGCGAGCGCCTCATCGATTTTCGCGGCCTGCTCGAAGGCAGCATCTTTCGTGAGTTCCAAGAATGCATGCACTTCGCCATCGAGTTCCTCGATGCGCTTGAAGCTTGCCTCAGCGACTTCACGCGCGGTGAAATCACCTGCCAGAAGACCGGCACGAATGTCGGCCACGTTCATATTCGCGTTATATGCCATCACTGATCGCCTCCGCCCAAAATAGCCGGGATAAGGAAGCTACCGTCTTGCTGCTTAGGAGCATTGGAGAGCGCCTGCTCCTGCGTAAAACCAGGTACTTCCACGTCTTCGCGCATCACGTTGGAAAGGCCTCCGATAGGATGGAACGTAGGATCCACGCCCTCGAGGTCGAATTCGGTGATGGGCTTAAGCGTTTCGATGATGCTGTTCAAATCAACCGTCATCTGAGCGAGCTCTTCATCGGTGAGCCCGATGCGCGCATACGTGGCAATGTCACGCACGTCGCGTTCTGTGAGTTGCTGAGTCATGCGACTTCTCTTTCCTTCTCGATTCGCTTTTCCGCAGGCGACCTGCCAGCAGTTTCTCAAAGCGAACTGCATGAGAACATAACGTTCGTATGATAGCAAACCCGCAGGCAACTACGCACGAGCCAACCAGATGCCCAGTAAAGTTCAACAGACCGAAATACGCAGGACGCGTATGCCTAATGAAGCGGCCTGTTTTCCGGTCACTCAGATCCCGCTGGATGGCCGCTCGGCGGGACTTTCGCCTGGGCCACGACGGGCTACCGCTCGCCTTCGGCTCGCTATGCGCCCGTCTGGCGGCGTTTCATTTTGAAATTAAAGCGGAAATGAACGCCGACGACCCTTGCGAAAGCCCCGCCGAGCGCCCATCCTGTCCGAGCGAGCCACGAACCCTTCCAAGCAAGGACGCAGCCAAGCATTCCCGCCGCTGCAGCGCAACGCAGGGCGGGTGTTCGCCTCGGCCTTCTCGTAGGCCGTCGGCGTTCAAACTTGCTTTTAATCTTTACACGAAACGCCGCCAGGCGGGCGCATAGTGAGCGAAGCGAACGATAGCCCGCCGTAGCCAGCGAGAAGGCCGAGGCGAACACCCGCCCGAGAGGGACTCAATCGTCCCCTACTCCCCCGCCTCGAATTTCGCAATGGCGTCGAGGAACGCTTCACCATAGCGCTCAAGCTTGCGCGAGCCCACGCCGTTGACCTCGAGGAAATCGAGCGCGTCCTTCGGACGGCGCACGCACATATCGCGCAGCGCTCGGTCGGAAAACACCATGTAAGGCGCGATATTTCCCGCATCGGCGAGCTGCTTGCGCAAAGCGCGCAGCTCTTCAAACAGCGCATCGTCGCCCACGCTCGTCGCGCCCACGCCAAACGTCGCGGAAGAAGCGGGCGAGGCCGACGCTTTCCCTTTCTTGGAAAGCGTCGACTTCTTCATCTGTTTGATCGAGAACGTAAAGTCTTCCATGAAAGCCTCATGCGAGCGCTCACCAAGCCCGACGGTCGGGAACTTTCCTTCGCTCACCTGCAGAAAGCCCTCTGACGCAAGCAGCTCGATGACTTCTTTGACCTGCGAGATCGAATCGCTCACTGTATCGTAGGAATCGAGCGTTTCGAAATTTCCTTCGAACACGCGCTGCGATTTGGAACCGCGCACAATGTCGGCCACAAGGGTCTTGCCAAACGCGCCTCCCAATTCGCGCACGCATTTCACGCAGGCGCGGGCCGTATCGGTCACGTCGATCGATTCGAATTCCCCTAGGCAATTCGAGCAGTTCCCGCACTCGGTCGAACCATTCTCAAACGGCGTTTGGTCGCCGAAATAATTGAGGATGTAGCGGCGCAAGCAGCCTGTCGTGTGGCAATAGCCCACCATGGCCTCGAGCATGCGGCGCTGCGCGGCTCGCGCGATTTCGGCCTCCTCAGGCTGCTGAGTGGCGTATTCGCTGTCGCCCTCGATAAAGAAGCGGCAGGTAGACACGTCGCCATCGCACCACAGAAGAAGGCACTCGCTCGGTTCGCCGTCGCGTCCCGCGCGGCCCGCCTCCTGGTAATACGCTTCAAGGCTTTTCGGCATGTTGTAATGCACGACCCAGCGCACGTTCGACTTGTCGATTCCCATGCCAAAAGCGTTCGTCGCAACCATGATGGGAGCATCGTCATTGATGAACCGTTCTTGGGCATCGTCGCGTTCGGCCTTATTCATGCCGGCATGGTAGCGAGCCACAGGCAGCCCTTCGGCGGCAAGCCAACCCGAAAGGCCGTCGACATCTTTGCGTGTCGAGCAATACACGATACCCGAATCGCCCGAATGCGCCGCAATGAACTGGGCGATTCGCGTGCGCTTTTGCTTCGGATTGAGCTTTTCGACGCCGAACTTCAAATTCGCGCGATCATATCCCGTAACGACGCATTCGGGGTTTCGCAGTCCAAGCAAAGCGGAAACATCGCGACGCACTTTATCGGTCGCCGTGGCAGTAAGCGCGATGACAGGCGGCCGCTTCGGCAGGCTTTCGATGAAATCGGCAATGCCGGTATAGGCAGGACGAAAATCTTGGCCCCATTGCGACACGCAATGGGCCTCGTCAACGGCGATAAGGGGGATTTCTACGCGGCTCGCAAACTCTCGAAACAGCGGATCGGCCAAGCGCTCAGGCGCCACGTACATGATTTTATACGTGCCCGCCTCGGCGCGCGCAAGCACGGTGCGTTGCTGGCCAGGCGTTAAGGTCGAATTCAAAAACGATCCGCGCACGCCTGCATCGATAAGAGCGTTCACCTGGTCTTTCATAAGGGAAACGAGCGGCGATACCACCAGCGCGAGCCCCGGCAGAACAATCCCCGGAATCTGATAGCACAACGACTTGCCAGCACCCGTGGGCATAATGCCGAGCGCGTCGCGGCCGGAAAGCACGGCGCCAATGAGCACCTCTTGACCTTGGCGAAACGCTTCGTAGCCAAAGTACGTTGAAAGAGCCTCTCGAGCGGCATCCATTGAAGGCGTGCACGGCGTCATGTTCGCCGCCGAAAGCCCCTGAATATTCGCCATCGATTCACCCTTTCCAAAACGCCCACGACAAAAAGATGGGCAACGCACGCAACGCGCGCATCGCCCATCCTCGAAACAGAATAGAAGCCCCTCGGGCGTATCTGCCCGTTACACGTTGAACTTGAAGTGCATGACGTCGCCGTCCTGCACCACGTACTCCTTGCCTTCCTGGCGGAGCTTACCGGCGTCGCGGCAGCCCTTCTCGCCACCGAGAGACACATAGTCTTCGAAGCTCGCGGTTTCAGCCTTAATGAAGCCGCGCTCGAAGTCGGAGTGAATGACGCCAGCAGCCTGCGGCGCTTTCGCGCCCACGGGAATGGTCCAAGCACGCGTTTCGGTTTCGCCGCTCGTGAAGTAACTCTGCAGGCCAAGCAGCGCGTAGGCGCTGCGAATAAGGCGAGCGAGGCCGCTTTCGGAAAGACCTAGCTCCTCCATGAACATCTTGGCGTCTTCGGGATCGAGCTCAGCCAAATCGGCTTCCGTCTTAGCGCAAATAGGCACGGGAATCTGGCCATCGATTTCGGGAAGCTCGGCGTTGAGCTGGTCCTCATCGACGTTAGCGATGTAGAGCATGGGCTTGCACGTGAGCAGACACAGGTCTTTGATGGAAGCGAGCTCTTCATCGCTCAGCCCCAGCGTGAGCACGCGATGGCCCTCGTTCAGACCCGCGAGCACCTTCTTGGCGGTCTCGAACTTGAGCATGAGCGACTTATCGCGCTTCGCTTCCTTTTCAAGGCGTGGCAGCGCCTTATCGACCGTGGCGATGTCGGCCAGCACGAGCTCGGTCTTAATGGTTTCGACGTCGCTTTGCGGGTCGACTTTCTTGGAAACGTGCTCGACGTTGGGGTCGCTGAAGAAACGAACGACCTCGCAAATCGCATCGGTCTCGCGAATGTTGGCCAAAAACTTATTGCCCAGGCCCTCGCCCTGGCTTGCACCGGCAACCAGGCCAGCAATGTCAACGAATTCGACCGTTGCCGGCACGATTTTAGCCGGATGGTCGATTTTCGCGAGTTCATCCAAACGATAATCGGGAACGGGAACCATGCCCGTATTGGGCTCGATGGTGGCAAACGGATAGTTCGCGGCGAACCCGGTTTTCTTGGTAAGGGCGGTGAAAAGCGAAGACTTGCCAACGTTGGGCAGGCCAACAATACCGATAGAAAGCGACATGCGCATCCCCTTCATACTTACTTGCGGCGATAAAACTCATCAATGATAGCAAAACGCCGCGCAACCTGCGTCGTTTTCGACAATTCCCCATTCGATATCGGCATATGGCGCCCGAACCATTCAAATATCGCAATAAGATTCAGCGCCTATGAAAGCGATGCTCCTGCAGAGTCCACCCTCAAGAAAACAAAAAAGAGGCCCGCTCGCCGCACCCCAATCGCCAGATAAGCGAATGGAAACGAAGCAAGCAGGCCCCTTAAGCGAGCGGGAAGCCGATCGGCTACATGCTGAACAGACCCATGGTCTGAGCGACATACGCGACCAGAATAACCACGAGCATCACAGGCGCGATGTATTTAATAACGACCGACCACACATTGGCCAGACGGAAACGAGCCGACACGCGCACCTCGTCGATGAGCGTTTGGGGCTTGATAATCCAGCCCACGAAAACGCAGGTAAGAAGCGCAGCGATAGGCATCATCACCGAGTTGGAGATGAAGTCGAGCAAATCGAGGATGCTCGAGCCCTCGCCCATCGGTTGGATGAACGACAGCGAGCTGTAGCCCAGGTTCACGAGCACGCCCATGAGCGTCACGTACACGATAGTCACGATAAGCGAGCGCTTGCGAGACCAGCCAGCGCCGTCGGAAATAATAGACGTGCAGGTTTCAACGAGCGAAAGCGAGCTCGTAAGAGCCGCGAACAAAACGAGCACGAAGAACACGACGCCTATGATAGTCGCTGCGCCGCCAAGGTTTTCGAACACCTGAGGCAGAATGATGAACATAAGCGACGGGCCGGAGTTCTGAGCCACAGCATCGCCCGAACCAAGCGCGGCAAACGTAGCGGGAACGATCATGAGACCCGCGAGCAGCGAAACGCCAAACGTGGTGCCCGCGATTTGAGAAACCGACGACGTGAGCTTCGTGGACTTCTGCAAATAGGAACCATACGTCACCATAATGCCCATAGCGAGTGACAGAGTGAAGAACGTCTGTCCAAGCGCGGAAATAATCAATTCAGGCGAAAACTTGCTGAAATCGGGAATCAAATAGTACGCAAGGCCGTCCATAGCGCCCGGCAAGGTGAGCGCGTAAATCGCAACGGCAGCAGCCATCACGATAAGGGCGGGCATCATGATGAGGTTCGCCTTCTCGATGCCCTTGTTCACGCCAAGCGCGACGATGAAATACGTCAAAGCCATGAAAATGAGCATGAAAATGATGCTCTCAGCGCCGGAAGTAATGAAACCCGAGAAATAGTTGCCGCCGTCGGCAAGCACCTCAGGAGCAGTCACGATATAACCGAACAGGTATTTCGTGACCCAACCGCCAATTACGCAGTAATACGGCACGATAATAAACGGCACCGCCGACATGAAAATGCCAATGAACGCGTACTTCTTGCCAAATGCTTTGAATGCCCCGATAGAGCTCTGGCCCGTCTTGCGGCCAAGCGACGTTTCAAGCAGCAGCAACGCCAAGCCAATGGTGAACACGAAAACGAAGTACATGAGCAAAAACGTGCCGCCGCCGTATTTCGCCGCCAAATAGGGAAAGCGCCACATGCTGCCCAAGCCAACCGCGGAAGCGGCTGCAGACAACACGAAGGCAAGCTTGCCTGACCACGTTGCACGTGATTTTGTAGTTTCTGACATGAGGTTCCTCCCGCCGCGCATACGGCGCGCAGGCACATGGCATGCCCGCGTTCTTTCTTCTATCGAAATGAATTGGACCCTAGCGCGTGGCGTCGCATGGGGCCAAAAGACTTAAGGCGATATTCTAAATCAGCTTTCGGAAAAACCCTCCAACTATCGGGTTTTTCTCGTAGACGGCACAATGCACCACAGAACCACCGCTTTTGTGCCACATTCTGAAACGAAATATGCCAATGTTTTAAAAACGCTGCTCGCACAACGAGCAAAGCTCTCGAGCGCTGGAAGAAATCGCCACCCGAAAGCGCCATGCAAGCGAACGAAAGCGGAGCCAGCCAAAAGCACGATGTGCATTGGGAAAATCGCCGATTCTCTCGTTGCGCAATTAACCGCGAAGAGGCTGCATGTCTTCGGGGTATTCAACCTTCCAGAACACCAAACCAGCCGCAGGCGCATTTTGGCCCGCCGCCCGCCTGTCGCACGCCGCCAGCACATCGCCCACCCATGCAGGCGACTTGCTCCCACGGCCGACCTCCACAAGCGTTCCAACCATCGTGCGCACCATGGAATGCAGGAAAGCGTTGCCCACCACCCGAATGGTCACGACTTCGGTGCCAGCGATAACCTCGGGGTACACCGAAAGCTCCATAACGTCACGATGCGTTGGCTTGCCAACCGCCGAAGCGGCCATACAAAAACTCTTGAAATCATGCTCGCCAATGAGGTGCGAACAGGCCTCGTTCATCGCATCGACATCAAGCGTCGCGCCACCCAAATGCCACGCGATAGGCGCAATGAGCACCGGACGGGCCGTGTTCGTGCAAATGTGATAGTGGTATTCGCGCCACAACGCGTCAAATCGAGCGGAAAAACCGAGCGGACGTTCATCGATCGAAGAAATCGAAATCGCCTCATCGACCAGGGCATTAAGCGAACGCTGCAGCCCACGGAACGATCGCGATTGGAACTCATCTTCCGACACGCCAAAACTTACAACCTGCCCTCGAGCATGCACGCCCGCATCGGTTCGTCCCGCGCAAACGATGGGAACGTCGCGCTTATAGAGCATAGAGAGAACCGACTCGAGCTCCCCTTGCACAGTCTTGATGTGCGTTTCCGCCTGACGGGCATACCCAGCAAAACCCGAACCCTCATAGCCGAGCGTCAACGAAACCGTATGAGAAAGTCCAGCGGCAAGAGCGTCCTCCACACGCTTCGCGCGCATTTCCGCACGCGCGGCAGCATCGGGGGCACCCGTGACAGCAGGTTCAGTTTCAGCAACATGATCGCATTGAGGCACAATGAGCTCCTATCAAAATCCAACCGCAGAAGTATACCGAAAAAGCCAGCCCCCGACCTTCCAGCGTTCCGAAGTCATTCACGGGCGCACCCGAGCGTCATAGCACCGAAGCAAGACAAAAAAACACGAACCAAAACAAGATAACACCATCCTATTAATCCTATTGCATTGATTGGTTTCTAACTTTTATACTGGTCTGAGCATATTCGCAAGGGGGAATCATGACCGAAAACAACGAACCATTCAAATCGCGCGCACGCACAACCGCGCCCGAAGGATCCATCGATATTCATGAGTATATCGATGGCAAAACCTTCGTCCCAGAACCAAACATCAAAACGGAAGTAGGCCAAAAAGGCGTCATTCGTGCGACATGCATCTCGAAGCGCAAAGGAACGCGCAAAGAACCTATCCCCGAGGGCGTTGAAGCCGTCGCGCATTTCGGGGTGAAAAACGATGCGCACGCCTCGAGCGATTGGCATCGCCAAGTCTCACTTCTTGCCTGGGAATCCATTGAGCGCGCCCAAGCTATGGGACTCGATGTGAAAGAAGGCGATTTCGCCGAGAACTTCTGCACCGAAGGCATCGACGTAATGCACATGCCCATGGGCACCCAGGTCAAAATCGGCGAAGATGTGATTGTCGAAATCTCGCAAATTGGCAAAGTGTGCCACACGCGGTGCGCCATTTACTATCTCGCGGGCGATTGTATCTTCCCACGCGAAGGCATTTTCGGCGTCGTGCTCCAAGGCGGCACAGTCAAGCCGGGAGACACCCTCGAAGTGCTGAAAGTCGGCGACGGAACCTGCGAGTACTCCCCCGCCGACGCCATCGCCGAAGTCGAAGAAGCGCGCCACAACGGAGCGCTCTAACCACCAACGTTCGGCGCTTGTCCTGGCCCCGAAGCCGCCGAGTGTGGCATGACGGAACAAGGACTGCCCGATTTCAAACTTTATCTTCGCTAAAGCCAAGCGAGACCAGGTGAGCGCATAACGAGCGGTAGCGAGCCGTGGTCCACGCGCCACCATGCCGCACTCCACTCGGCGGCTTCGAGGCAAAAAAGAGGAAGGCATCGCCCTCCTCTTTTTTCGTATGACCTATGCGGCGCTCGACCCCCATACCTTGCGCCCAAACAAATCGAGTAACTCGGAATAGATGATATTCTTCGTCAAGTCGACCTTGATAGGCAGCTCAGCACGGAATTTACGCCCATCTGCTTGGCGAATGAACAATACCACCGCATCGTCACCCGGATGACTACGCAAAATCTGTTGCAGCTGCTGGGAACGCAATGCGTTCATCTCGCTCGCCCAAAGACGAATCTCGAGCTGGCTTGGCCCCATTTGCGACGCGTCGAACGCCAAGCGCTCCACCTCGAATGCCATAATCTGGTCACCGCGGTCAGAGTGCTCAAACTTGCCGCGCACTTTCACGATGGCGTCCTGTTCGAGAGCATCGGCGAAATCGTCGTACTTGAAGCACACGCCTTCGCAATGGCCCGACGTATCCTCCAGCACGAAGTTCGCCATTTTCTTGCCCTTTTTAGTGAGCTTGACCTGCACGCTCGTAATAAGGCCCGCGAACGTCGCCGACGGAATATCGCCGTTATGCTCAGCCAAATCGCCCAGGCGGAACTTCGTGATGCGACGCAAGGCCGCCTCGTATTGCCGCAGCGGGTGGTCCGAGACGTAGATCTTCAGAATCTCTTTCTCGTACGACAAAAGCGTGCGCTTATCCCACTCAACACCATCGGGTGCGGGAATGTCTTCAGCGAAGCCCGAATCGTCATCGGCCGCGAACATGTCGAACATGCTCACCTGTCCCGCATCGCGGTCTTTCTGACGCTTCGACGCGCTTTCCAGAAGCGGCGTTTGCTCGATGAAATACATGAGCTGCTTACGCGTGTATCCGGTCGAATCGAACGCGCCCGACTTAATGAGCGCTTCCAGCGTTTTGCGGTTGTAGCACTTCGTATCGAGTCGGTTCACGAAGTCGTGCAAACTCGTAAACGGGCCATTTGCCTCACGCTCGGCGATAATAGCTTCGGCAACCGCGCCACCAACGCCGCGCACGCCGGCCAAGCCGAAGCGAATACCCTCGTCAAGCGGCGTGAATTCCAGGTTCGAAGAGTTCACGTCGGGCGGCAAAACGGGAATGCCCGAATGCGTGCAGCTCGCGATGTATTTAATAAGCTTGTCGGCGTTGCCCATGTAGCTCGACAACACTGCGGCCATATACTCGTTCGGGTAGTGCGACTTCAAATACGCCGTGCGCATAACGAGAATCGCATATGCGGCAGAGTGCGATTTGTTGAACGCGTACTTCGCGAACTTCTCGGCATCAGACCAAATTTGGTTGGCGATCTCGAGCGAATAGCCGTTTTCGACAGCGCCATTGCACCAGTCGTCTTTCAGCTTCATCATGACGTCGAGCTTTTTCTTGCCCATAGCCTTACGCAGCTTGTCGGCCTTGCCTGCCGAGAAGCCGCTCATGACCATAGACACCTGCATGATCTGCTCTTGGTAGACCATGGTGCCGTAAGTTTCTTCCAAAACCGGGCGCAGGCGCTCGTCGTAATAATGCACGGCGGTTTTGCCGCTCGCGACCTTGATGTAGTCGTCAACCATACCAGACTCGAGCGGGCCCGGGCGGTTCAACGCAATCGATGCGACGATGTCCGAGAAACGGTGCGGTGGGAGCCTGCCAAACAAGCTCACATACAACGCGCCCTCAACCTGGAACAAGCCGTCCATATTGCCCGATCGCATAAGCTCGAAGGCCTTTGGGTCTTCGGTAGGAATCTGCTCGGGAATAAGCTCGATGCCATAACGCTCTTTCACGTTGCGGCACGCGCGCGAAAGCACGCCCAACGTACGCAGGCCCAAGAAGTCCATCTTCAGCAAACCCAGGTCAGGCGTATAGTGACCGTCATATTGCGTAATAATGCCGCCACCTTTGGTATCGCGCTTCATGGGAACATGATCGGCCATGGGGTCGCGGCAAATAATAGTCGCGCATGCGTGCACGCCCTCGCCGCGCACATTGCCTTCAATCGAGCGTGCAGCGTCGACGACTTCTTTGGTTTCGGGCTCCTCGTCGTAAGCCTTCTTAAAATCGGGATTCGCATCGAGCGCCTTGTCGATCGTGATGCCCAATTCGTCGCCGACCATTTTGCACAATCGGTCGCCCACGCTATAAGGCTGGCCAAGCACGCGAGCCGCGTCGCGAATGGCGTTCTTCGCCTGTAGCTTGCCGAACGTGATAACGCCCGACACGTGGTCTTCGCCATAGAAATCCTTGATATGCTCAATGACTTCCTGGCGTCGCTCGTCCTCGAAGTCGACGTCGATATCAGGCATCTCAACGCGTTCGGGCGACAGGAAGCGCTCGAACAGCAAGCCGTTTGGCAAGGGATCAAGGTCGGTAATACCCATGGCATACGTGCAAATAGCGCCTGCGGCCGAGCCACGGCCCGGGCCTACGGCAATACCATTCTCTCGCGCCCAGCGAATGTATTCCTGAACAATGAGGAAGTACGCAGGGAAGCCCTGCTGAATAATAACGCCCGCCTCGTACATATAGCGATCCCACGCGTCTTTCGGAATGGGTTCGCCATAGCGGCGCTTCAGGCCATCTTCGCATTCCTTGCGGAACAGCGTTTCTTCGGTGTATCCCGGAGGCAGGGGAAAGCGCGGCAGAATGGAATCGCGCTCAAGCACAACATTGCATTTCTCAGCAACCTCCACCGTGGTATCGCACGCCTCGGGGAAATCTCGCAACGCTTCGCGCATTTCCTCTTCGGTCTTCATATAGAACTGATCGTTCGCGAAGCGCATGCGGTTCTCATCGTCCATGAGCGAGCCTGTGCCAATGCATAGCATCAGATCTTGAGCGCGAGCGTCTTCGCGGCGAAGGTAATGGAAGTCGTTCGTCGCGATGGTCTTCAAGCCGAGCTTATTCGCAATGTCGGTCAAATGCCCATTCATCTCGCGCTGGCTCATACCGCCGTTAGTGGTAATGCCCTGGTCTTGCAGCTCGATATAGAAATCACCCGGCTCGTATAGCGAAGCGAGCTTGCGAGCCCACTGCTCGGCACCTTCAAAATCACGCGCATCAATGCAGCGCGGAATAATGCCTGCGATACACGCGCTTGAAGCAATGCAGCCTTCGGCGTATTTCTTCAGCATGTCGAACGTGGTGCGCGGCTTGTAATAAAAGTTGTCGCAATGCGATTCGCTCACAAGGTGCAGCAAGTTGTGATAGCCCACGTTGTTTTTCGCGAGCAGCACCATATGATACAAACGCGACTTCACCTTCGAACCGATTTCAGGGTCTTCGGTAAAGTAAATTTCGCATCCGTAGATGGGCTTGACCTTCTTGCCGGTTTCTTTTTCCACCGCCTCGCACGCATCGCACAGCTCGGGCACACCGCACATGACGCCATGGTCGGTAATAGCCACGGCGGGCATGTCAAGATCCGCCGCGCGGCGCACCATGTCTTTAATTTTGGTGGCACCGTCGAGCATGGAATATTCGGTATGGTTATGCAAATGGACGAAAGCCATGCAGCCCTACCCCTTCCGTATATTTACGAACAAATGGTCGTTTTCTATAACCTAGTTTTATCATAGCAACCCAGCGAGCGCAAGAGCCACAGTCCGCACAGAAAACCTGTTAAATGCTCGTAGCGTTTAACAGGTTTCCGAGCGACTATCGAAACCACAGGATCGCAGCCGAAAACCGCGCTCTTGCCCCTAAACGGCACCCACGCCCACAGGCCTTACGTCGCTCAAAAATCGCACTCTAGCTTAGAAGCACCATGCTACCCCGTGTCCACACACCGATTCGATCCATTCGTACTGCATTCCAAAGCAGCGTTCACCCAAAGCCCTATGCTTTCGGCTTGCGTCGACCAGCCTTGCCCGTGATGCGCTCCACATCGATGCACCAAACATCGGTGATATCGAATTCACGTTCAATCGCGCCACCAATCTCGTGCTTTTCGGAAGGCATGTATTTCATGCACAACGCTACGAGCATCTTGCGCACCGCAAGTGAGCTCTCGACGTGACGAATGCGACCCGCAACCATCGCGCTCGCAAAGCGCGTGGTAAAGAACGTCTCTTCGTAGCACGGCTCGACCTCACACGCCACGCTGCCCCACACGCGAGCGTCGCGACGCCAGTCGGCCATCTTATGCCCGTCATTCTTCGTCGTATGAATATAGATGCGACACACAGGCTCCTCGCCCTCGCCTGTACCTTCAACAGAGCCCCAACCACGCTCAACCACATACGACAACGGCACGCAATACGGCATGCCATCGTCGTCAACAGTCGCCACGGTGATGAACCCCCCTTCGTCGAGAACCTCGAGCGCGTCTTCGACGGATATCTGACGGTCGGCATATTGCATTGGATAGTTTTTCATAACGGAACTCCTAATATGAGCAGAGCATTGTCAAGGGACAAGTTTGGCCAGACCCCGTGTTTTTCGGGGCCTGGCCTTATCATCTGGCCTGCTTCGCTTCCTCGATGGACGTGTCTAGACCGACGCGCGTCTTCGCAGTCTAATATTCGCGGGTTCGCCGGCCGGGCGGCGGCGGCTTCCGATCGGAGAGGCTCGCCGCCACGTGCCCTTTATGTCGCCGGCGTTGCATCGCAGTTCGTTGCTACGGCTGGGGGCGTCACCTTCGGTTTGAAGAGTCTTCCGGCGGGCGTGCCGCGCGAGCAGCGCCCAAGGGAGTGATCAGGAATCGCCCTCAACGGCCAGTCGGATTCGGAGCGCCCGCAGGCTCGGATGGCTATGGGTCGGCAGGGCGCCGGCTACGCGTCGGCCCCCTCGGCCATGCGGCCTATCGCCCAGCACCAGCACGCAAGCTCGCGCGCCGTGGCGCAGTTGGCGACCGAGGGCCGCTTGCCGCGCGCGGACATCTCCCGCCGCCTGGCCACGAGCCTCTTCACGGCCTTGGCGGCATGGTTCTCTATACGCAGGGGCACGTCGGGGCTCGGGGCGGGCTTGCGCGCGGCGGTCGCCCTGGCGTAGTGCCACGACGCCTCCACCAGCAGCCTGCGGACGTTGGAGTTGCCCGTCTTGGTTATGCCGCCGGTGCGTCGTCGCGGGCCGCTGGAGTGCTCGGAGGGCACGAGCCCGGCCCACGTCGAGAAGGCCCTCGCGCTGTCGAACCTGGAGAACACGCCCGCCTCTGCGACCAGGGCGAACGCCGTTATCTCCTCGATGCCCTTCAGGCAGCGCAGGGCATCGACCCGCCCGCGCCAGCGCGGCTCGCGCGCGTGGGCGCGGATGAACTTTTCGAGCTCGCGCTTCTGGCCCTCCATGTGGCGGACCTGCGCGATGTAGAACGCCAGGGCCTCCTCGTCGGCCTCGTCGGGGAACGAGATCTGCCTTATCCAGGCCCAGTGGGCCTTCGTCCAGCTGCCGACGGGCGCGCCGGTCGGCCCCTTCTCGCAGAACACGTGCCCGTGCCTCATGAGGAACAGGTTGAGGCGCTGCCTGGCGCGGGTGAGGTCGGCGCGGGCGTCGGCGTGCGCGCGGACGAGGTCGCGCGCAGCCTCGGTCTCGGCGTCGGGCACGAACACCTCGGTCACGTTGTGCGTGGCCAGCAGCCTGGCCAGGAACTGGGCGTCGGAGAGGTCGTTCTTGCGCTTGACGTCGGCCGGCGGCCGCTGCATCTTGGACGACGCGCCCACGGCGCACTCGAGCCCCAGCGCGTTGAGCTCGCGGCAAAGGTGGAAGCCCGTGACGCCGGACTCGTAGACGGCTTTGGGCGAGTCGAATCCCAGCGCCCAGGACGCGACCTCGCCGGGCGAGTATGCGAACGTCTTGGTAACGACCTCCCCGGTGAGCGGGTCGAGCGCCGCGGCGGCGATGGACCTTGCGTGGACGTCCAGCCCGATGGATGTGGTATGGTTCATGGCGAGCCCCTTCCATGCTTGTGGCAACCCGGCTGGCTGCCGGCTTCCGAGACGAGGTCATTATCAGCCCTGACCCACGGATTTGCATGCAGAGGGGCTCACAATGCTCTGCTCATATCGTCTTTCAACCATGGCGAGCAGCGCAATCGAGCAAAGTTGCTCTGGAAAGCGGGGCGTGCCCTCTGCTGCCCATCTCGCCCAAGCCAGCGCACGCAAAAAAACGAAACACGGACAGGCTTCGACACAGAACGAACGCGAACAAACAGCAGGCCCGATCACGCTTGGATATTGTACTCACCAATAACCATGAATCTTGCGAAGCTATCCCATTTTTGATACAGTGCGCCACAAATTGGAAAACATCCCGCCGCCGGGTGGGAAACCGAGCACTCGGATCAATCGCGACGTTAGGCCTTTGAAGCCGCGATTGGCCCGAGTGCTTTTGTTTTCAAAGGAACAGCAGCCTAGGAAAGCCGCATCGAATTCCGTAGCGCGATACGGATACAGAAAGGACGAGCCATGCAGAAATTTATTGCAGAACCATCATTTTGGGAAATTCTGCCGGAAGCTTCAATCGGGATTATGGTCGTGCGTGCCATGAAAACCGCCGACGAAGTATCCAGCGAAGACAAGGCAGCCATTGCGAGCATCCTCAATGAGGCGAATGCAACGGCGAACCAACACCTTACGAGCAACACTATTTCCGAAAACGAGGTCGTGGCCGCATGGCGTCGGGCATACCAGCTCTTCAAAACCAAGAAAGGGGCACGCTGTTCCATCGAAAACCTGCTCAAACGCGTGTTGAAGGGCAATCCAGTGGGCTCAATCACCCCATCGGTCGACATTTACAATGCCATTTCGCTGAAGTACGCCCTGCCCGTTGGCGGAGAAAACATCGACGCTTTTGTGGGCGACTTCCACTTGGGAATCGATGAAGAGGGAGGCAAGTCGTTCCTTCCCATTGGCGAAGAGGAAAACGCCCCCACCCTGCCAGGCGAGCTTTGTTACTACGACGAAGAAGGAGCCGTATGTCGATGCTTCAATTGGCGCGATGGGCAGCGCACCGAGCTCACCGACGATTCCCGCAACGCAATTCTCGTTATTGAATGCGTCGATGGCGCGCGCCTGTCCGAATTGCATGCCGCGCTCGACGAGTTCGCCGATTTGATGCGCCGTTTCCTGGGCGCGGAAGTGGCGGCAAAGGGAATCGTCACGAAGAACAATCCCGAAATGACGATCGTCGAGTAGCCTCAAAAGCAAAGCGGCCGTGAACCCAAGACGAATGCCCGAGAACACGGCCGCGATCCCCTTCCGAAAAGAAAGAAGCCGCCCAGGGGAAAGGGCGGCTTCAATCGTCCCGTGGCGGGGACGTATGGCGACTCGCCGCGCGTGGTTGAGCTGCCGCGGGCGATAAGGATATACCGTGGTTAGGCGCCAACCATAACCTGGATAACGAGCAGGGCGCCACCGAACACGAACAGGAATCCAACCATCGGGAGAACGAACTTCACCCAGTGGGAGTACTTCATGTCGAGCATGGTCAGAGTTGCCATGACCAGGCCCGTAGGTGCGAGGTAGAGCATTGCATACTGGCCCCAGTTGTAAGCGGAAACAACGATGGAACGGTCGATGCCAACGGTGTCGGCGAGCGGCGCCAGAATCGGCATTGCGAGCACGGCCAGGCCCGAAGAAGAGGGAACGATGAAGCCGAGCAGGAAGAACATGACCATCATCATGAGGATGAACAGCGGGCCAGACATACCAGCAACTGCGTTGGAAGCCCAGTACAGAAGCGTGTCAGAAATCAGGCCGTTCTCCATAATCAGGTTAACGCCACGTGCGAGACCGATGATGAGCGAAACGCCAACCAGGCTCGAAGCGCCATTAATGAATGCCTCGGTAACGGTCTTCTCGTCAAGGCCGCACAGGAACATGCAGATGATGGCGACAGTGAGGAACGAAGCGGCCATCTGCGGGAACCACCAGCCCTGAGTCACAACGCCCCAAACCATGATAACGAATGCCATGACGAAGAGCACCAGAATGACCTTGCGCTTCCAGTCGAACGCAGGAATGTTGTCAGAATCGGGGTCATGCGTAGCATAGAGCTTGGCGAACTTCTCACGGTCTTCATAGGTGTAGCTGAACTCGGGGTTCGCCTTGACCTTCTTGCAGTACCAATACAGGTAGGAGATAACGACGATACCGCCAACGACGCAGCCGATAACACGCCACATGATGCCTTCGGTCCAGATAACGCCGGCAGCATTCGAAGCGATAACGACCGAGAACGGGTTGATCGTCGAGAACGTGGTGCCCATGGAGCCTGCGAGGAAGATAGCACCAACGCAGACGATGGAGTCATAGCCCAATGCCAAGAAGATAGGCACCAGAATCGGATAGAACGCAACAGCCTCTTCTTCGAGACCGCAGGTAGTGCCGCCCAAAACCATGAGCGCGGCCACGAGGAATACGAGCGCGAACTCGCGACCCTTCGTCTTCTTCGTGAGCGCGACCAAGCCACTCTCGAATGCGCCGGATGCGTTCACAACGCCGATCAAGCCACCAAGAACCAAAATGAAGACCATAATGTCAACGCCGTTGATAGTGCCATTGACCATCGAGGTGAAGACGTCGGCAACGCCCATGGGCTGAGACTCGAGCTCGGTGTAGGTACCGGGAACAGAAATTGCCTTGGTGATAGCGCCGTTCAGGAACTGATTGACATCGATCTCCATGCCGGCGAGTTCGGGGTCGGAATGGAATGCCTCAGCCGTGCCTTCAATAGTACGAACGTTTCCATCGGGCTCGGTGATCTGGAACACGCCCGAGTCGGCGACGTAGGCGACCTTGGAATAGGCGCCCGCGGGAATAAACCACGTCGCGATAACTGCGAGAATGGTGATTACGAACAGGATCGTAAATGCCGTAGGGAAGCTGAGCTTATGCTTCTTCTTCGGCTTTCCGTCAGCCGCGCCGTTTCCCACCGGCGTGGCCACTGCCTCTTCTGCCATAGTTCCTCCTTATGACGTGGGGCTCGCACCCGTATGGCGCCCAACGCCCCTCTCTCTGGCGCGAGTGTATCGAGGAAAGTAACGATTTGGCTACGTATAACTCTGGTGCAGAGGGGGTATATCTTGGGTGTAGCATGCCGTTTACCCAGGTCAGTAAATACACCTCACATAGTCCTCGACTCATACCCAGCCAGAGAGGTCTACAATGGTTGTAGGGGAAACTAGTACCGTGAAAAGGGGGCAACCATGGGTTTGGTCGCTCTGTTCTATTACACGCTTATCATTTTGTTGGTGAGCATCATGACATCGGCGATGTGCTTGTCAACATTTTTGGTCACGCATCGCAAGTATCTTGGCTTCGCTTGCATTGGCTTTCTGTTTTACTTCTTCGATGTGGCGCTCGTCTTCTTGGACGACTTCACGGTAAACTCCACAGGCACCATGCCCGAATCGGTGTATTTCATTGGATCGCAAGTCGCCTCAATCGTTACGGGCTGTGGGCTGTTCACGGCTTTCTGGCTCATGGTATGCGACGCGCTCGACGAGCAACGCCGCGCACTGCAAATCGCGCCTGCCGTCTTGTTCGTCATCGCGAGCTTGGCCGTCTACGCATTTATGCCATCAGGCAACACGCACCTCTTCGTGTTTTACGGCATGCGCACGCTCTATCTGCTTTGGATAATGGTCTACATCGCGGTTCGATATATGGGACGAAGCGATGCGCTGCGCGAACGCATGTGGCGCCATCGCATTGGGTATGCTGGCGTGCTCGTGCTGGGAGCCGCCGTGCTTATCGAAAACGTCCTCTTCCTGTTCTATATCGACCCCGTGTTGGTCGAATCGGGCGCAGTACCGTTTTTTCCCGAACGCAACTTCGCGGAAAACGCTCTTATGCTATGGATGGCAGCATTTATTGGCGCTTCCTGCTATAAACTGCTTTCGATTCATTTCGTAAAGCCCCCCGCCGAAGCTGAGGGCCGCGTGGGTGCATTCATCAACGCTGGTCTTGCAGGCTATGCACAACACTATGGCCTTTCCGCACGCGAAACCGAGGTGCTTCGCATGGTACTCGAAGGCAAAGACAACCAAAACATCGCGGGAGAGCTCAGCCTTGCCGCGTCGACCGTTAAAGTGCATGTGCATAACATCCTGAAGAAAACAGCGCAGGCAAACCGTCAGGAGCTCATGCGCGACTTCCGCAAAATGTCATAGCATGCTCGCACCGCCCTGCCTTCATCGCAATCCCAATACGCTTCAAGGCAGGCGTCAAAGCGTTGCACAATCATCGCATCATCGTCCGACGAATCCCAACAGAACGCTATCGACAACTTGCCAGGAACCTGTTCGTGTTAAATGCTCGTAGCGTTTAACAGGTTTTCGAAAGCAAAAAGCCGAGCTCGTCGTGCCACGAACCCGGCTTTTTGCTTGATTGGTGAGGAACTGCCGCTAACGATCGTCTCTGCGATGGGTCATTCGGAAAACAACAACGCCGATGACCGAAAGCGCCGCAACGGCAATCGCGGCCATCGCGATAATAAGGCCTTTCATGCTGTCGTTGGTCTGAGAGATTCTATCGCCCTGCTCTACCTGGTTGACAGCTGCCTGATTGCCTTGAGAAGCGTCGGACGTCGCCTTCGAAGCTCCAGCATTGGACTCATTGCCCAATGTCTTAGCGAGGCTCAGGGAATCGCCGTCGCCCTTCTGTCCGTCTTGAGCAACGCCGACATTATTCTCATGAGAACCATCGGAAGAGCCGTCACTCGGCGCCTCTTCCTCTCCTCTCAAGGCGCCATTCTGGGATGCGTCGCTCGATGCATTGTTGCCCGTATCGATAGACGCACCATTGCTTCCGCCTGCTTCGGTCGATGCATTCGAACCGTCAGAAGCCGCACCAGAGCCGGGAACAGATCCTGAGCCAGCGACCTCACCTGAAATCGAACCAGATCCCGACGACGCACCCGAACCTGCAGCCGCGCCAGAATTGCCGTTGCCGTTGGAGCCGTCACCAACCGCATTGCCGGCTCCACTTGAGATGGAGCCTTGGCCGCCCGACGTTCCCGCGCTCGCCCCGCTGCCAACGCTGCCCGAATTCGCCGTATCGTCAGAAGTGGAACCAGCGCTACCCGCACTCACGTTCCCGCCATTCGACGAAGTGCCGCCATTCGACCCAACACTTCCGTTCGAGGGCGCATTGCCCGAAGCTGAATCATTGGTGTCCCCAGCAGCCGTAGAGTCATTGCCGCTCGACCCAGAATCCTCATTCGACGAAGAACTGCCACCAAGCGAGCCATTCTGATCGGGCTCGGTCGCATCTTCCGATTTCACATGGGTATCGCCATGTTCGGCAATCATCGCGAGGCATTGAGTCTTCTCGCGCTTGTAGCGGTTTTGCCAACCCTGATGATATTGAGGCTGACCCTTGTAGAACACGCCAACATTCTCGACGACATAGTCGCACAGAGTACTCACGAACTCAGCATCGGTCATATCGTTGTTCAGGCCGCAACCGTCCCAATATTTCCAGCTATTGTAGAAGCCGTTCCAGTCATACCCATCGGAATACCCTCCGACAAATTTATGCCATCCAGAGGGGCCAAAAAGGTTGCACAAGCTCGCGCAAAGGCCCTGAGCGGCATCGGCACGGCTATACATGTCGATTCCACGAGAATCAAGATAGTCAAGCGCGGGTTCGATGTACTTGATGTATTCCCAGCCATCTTGCAAACGAGAGAATTCCTCGGCATCGGCCGCATATGCGGCTTTCCAGGAAGAATTCAAGGCAACTCCGAGCGCCGTGAATTGGCCGTTTTGACGCATGGCATTATCGGCTTTGAAGGTCGAATCAGCAATATAATTGAACTGCTCAAACATCGAGTATTTCGATGGGTCATATGCATACACCGCGCGGATGAAATCGAGCAAACCGTAGCGATTGTCGAACTGATAATAGCCAACCGCATGGAACCCGTCGCCCGAGCTCAAGGTCTGAGCATAGCTGCCGCCCTCATAGGCGCCGAAATACGTTACATCGCTGCTCAGGTTCACAGGGCGCAAACCCGACGCGGATCTCCCCATCGAAAACAGCGAGATAAGCGCCTCGGGAGAGCCTTCTTCGGAATAATAGTCTTCCTTATTCACCTGCACGCCGGTTGTCTCGGCCACATAATTGGTTTGCGACTCCCCTGCCGAGTTGGCGTCAGTTTCGTCAACTGAAACGCCAGACTCCAAGCTGGCAGAGCGAGAAGCCGCTGAATCTTCTTCAGAGCCATTAATGGAATCGGCAAGCGCAACGGCGGGAAATGCCATCGTCGCCGCCATAGCAACCGCAACGCCGCTCGAAATGACGTTGCGGCGCACATAAGCAATATGAGACAGAGCCATAAGCCCTCCTTACGCGTGGTTCGAATACATTGCAGATGCGTAATCGTATTAATACAACCACAGAAACCAAGAATTAGCTAGAAGGCACTTAAAGTAATTGGGCCCAACCTGGCAAAAGATAACGACCAATTCAGCCGAATACCAACGGAGGAAACAAGCGACTCCCGCAGAAAAGACAACCGCGCCCATCGCTTCGCGCCATCCCGCGCGCCGTTCGACAAACAAAAAAAGCCGACCCCGTATGGGATCGGCTTTTCAGAGATGCAATGGATGCTATTTCTCTTCGGCCTTGTCGGCAAGAATGATGACTTTGTCACCGCTCACTTGCACATAACCGCCTTCAACGGCAAATTCCTTGAAGGGGCCGCCTTCGTCTTTTTGGACGCGGACAACGCCGTCCGCGAGCGTCGAGACCAAGGGCACATGGTCGTAGAGGAAACCCATTTCGCCTTCGGATCCGGGCACCACGACGAAGTGGACCTCGTCGGAGTAGAACTTCGCCTCAGGCGTCACGATATCGCAGGCAAATTTCGTCATCGCTTATGCCTCGTCCTTCTTCATGGCTTCGTACTCGGCGTACACGTCGTCGATGCCACCCTTCAGGCGGAAGCACTGCTCAGGAATCTCGTCGCACTCGCCGTCGAGAATGGCAGCGAAGGAACGAACGGTGTCTTCCATCTTGACGTACTTGCCCGGCAGGCCCGTGAACTGGGTCGCAACGTGGAAGCACTGGCCGAAGAACTGTTGAGCCTTACGCGCACGGGAAACCGTGAGCTTCTGCTCTTCAGTAAGTTCGTCCATACCCAGAATAGCGATGATGTCCTGCAGGTCTTTATAGTTCTGCAGAAGCTCCTGGATGCCGGTAGCCACGCGGTAGTGCTCTTCGCCAACGATAGCAGGCTCAAGAGCGCGAGAGGTGGACTCCAGCGGGTCGACGGCGGGGTAAATACCCAGCTCGGCGATGGAACGAGACAGAACGGTCTTCGCATCCAGGTGGGTAAACGTCGTGGCCGGCGCGGGGTCGGTCAAGTCGTCAGCGGGAACGTAAACAGCCTGAACGGACGTAATGGAGCCCGTAGAGGTAGAAGTAATGCGCTCCTGCAGGTCGCCCATCTCGGTAGCCAGCGTGGGCTGGTAACCAACGGCGGAAGGCATACGGCCGAGCAGAGCCGAAACCTCAGAACCCGCCTGGGTGAAGCGGAAGATGTTGTCAACGAACAACAGAACGTCCTGGCCCTGATCGCGGAAGTACTCCGCCTCGGTCAGGCCAGCCAGGCCGACGCGCAGACGCGCTCCCGGAGGCTCGTTCATCTGGCCGTAGACCAAGCAGGTCTTGTTGATAACGCCAGAATCGCTCATCTCCAGGTACAGGTCGGTACCCTCACGGGTACGCTCACCGACGCCGGTGAAGACGGACGTGCCGCCGTGCTCCTGCGCCAGGTTGTTAATGAGCTCCTGGATGATAACGGTCTTGCCAACGCCAGCGCCGCCGAACAGGCCAGTCTTACCACCCTTGATGAAGGGCTCGATAAGGTCGATAGCCTTGATGCCCGTCTCGAAGATTTCGGTCTTCGTGGACAGGGTATCGTATTCAGGCGCAGGGCGGTGAATCGGCATGTAGCCAGAAACCTCGGGCATCGGCTTCTCATCGACGGGCTCGCCGATGACGTTCCAAATGCGGCCAAGGGTCTCAGGGCCAACGGGCATCATAATCGGATGACCCGTGTCAACGACCTCGGTGCCACGCACCAGGCCGTCGGTAGAGCTCATTGCGACGGAACGCACGAGGTTGCCAGGAAGCATGGTTTCAACTTCCAGAACAACGTGCATTTCGCCGGCGGGGGTTTTCGCATCAACCGTCAGCGCGTTATAAATCGCCGGCAGCTGATCCGCAGGGAATTCGACGTCAACAACAGGGCCGACGATACGCACAATGCGACCGGTGGCACCCTTGCTGGCTTCGAGTTCCGCTTTGGTAAGCATTCTCTCGTCAGCCATTTAATCCTCCAAAGCTGCAGCGCCACCAACGATCTCGGAGATCTCTGTGGTGATGGCGCCTTGACGTACGCGGTTATACACTCTCGACAGCGTTTCCACCATCTCGTTGGCGTTCTCGGTAGCCGAGTGCATTGCCGTGCGGCGTGCGGCCTGCTCGCCAGCAGCAGAGTCGATCAACGCATGGTAGATCGACGTGCGCAGGTAAGCGGGCAGAAGACGCGCGAGCACATCGGCGGGTTCGGGTTCGAACTCAACGCTCGCGGAGACTTCGGCATTCTCGGAGGTTTCCTCGGCGGCCGCAGCAACGACAGCCTCGGTATCGACCGGCAGAATGACTTCCTCACGAAGCACCTGCTCAGCCGCGTTCTTGCAGTGGTTGTACACCAGAACGACCTCGTCGACGGAGCCTTCCTCATACGCCTTGACAGCGTAATCGGCGATCTCGCTCGCCTCTTCAAACGTCGGATCGGCGGAGAGGTCCTTGAAATCAAGAACCGGCGTCACGCCGCGGAATTTGAAGAAGCCACCGGCCTTCTTGCCACAGGCGATAACGTCCACCTCGACACCCTGCGCCTTTTTCGCGCGAATCGTCTTCTCGACGGTGCGCAGGACGTTCGAGTTAAAGCCGCCTGCGAGGCCGCGGTCGGAAACCACGGCCACACACAGGACACGCTTTACGCTCTCACGCTTTTCCAGCAAGGGGTTCTCGCTGGCCTGCACGCGCGCCGCGACGCCTTGCAGCATCTCGGTCATGGAGTCGGCGTAAGGAGCAGAGGTCTGAATACGCTCGGTGGCATATTTGACCTTCGCGCCAGCGACCATTTCCATGGTGCGCGTAATCTGCTTCGTCGAAGAAACCGACTTGATGCGCTTTTCAATGTCGTGCAGGTTAGGCATGTTGGGCCTTCCTTACGCCACGAATTGCGCCTTGAAAGCGTCGATAGCGGCATTGAGCGCAGCTTCGCTTTCAGGGGTGAATTTCGCATCGTCGTGAATCTTCTTCAGGACGTCAGCGTGGCTTGCGCGCAGGAACTCGATGAGCTCGTTGCGGAAGCGCACGACGTCAGAAACCGGCACGTCGTCCAGGAAGCCCTTGCCACCAGCGTAGACAGCCACGGCCTCTTCCTCGAAGGAAAGAGTGCTGTAGCGGCCCTGCTTGAGCAGCTCGGTCATACGGGCGCCGCGGTTCAGCTGATCCTGGGTAGACTTATCCAGGTCAGAACCGAACTGGGTAAACGCCTTGAGCTCGCGGTATGCAGCAAGGTCGAGGCGCAGAGTACCGGAAACCGATTTGACGGCCTTGGTCTGCGCGGAGCCACCAACGCGGGACACCGAAATGCCGACGTCGACAGCGGGGCGCTGACCCTGATAGAACAGGTCGGTCTGCAGGTAAATCTGACCGTCGGTAATAGAAATAACATTGGTCGGAATGTATGCAGACACGTCGCCTGCCTGCGTCTCGATGATCGGCAGAGCCGTCATGGAGCCGAGGCCGTATTCCTCGTTCATCTTCACAGCACGCTCCAGCAGGCGCGAATGCAGGTAGAAGATGTCGCCGGGGTAAGCTTCGCGTCCCGGCGGGCGACGCAGGGTCAACGACATCTGACGGTAAGCAACAGCCTGCTTAGTCAGGTCGTCATAGGTGATAAGCACGTGGCGGCCGAGGTTCTCGGGGCCAGCGGGCTTGCCGTCTTCGCCGTTGTAGACGAAGTACTCACCCATTGCAGCACCAGCCATAGGAGCGATGTACTGCAGCGGAGCCGAGTCGGCGGCGGTGGCGGCGACGATAATCGTCTTGTCCATAACGCCGTACTTCTCGAAGGTCTCCATGATGCCGGCAACCGTAGAGGCCTTCTGGCCAACAGCGACATAGATGCAGATCATGTCGTTGTCTTTCTGGTTGATAATGGCATCGATAGCAATAGCAGTCTTGCCGGTCTGGCGGTCGCCAATGATGAGCTCGCGCTGGCCACGGCCGATAGGAATCATTGAGTCAACAGCGATGATACCGGTCTGCATGGGCTCATGCACGGGCTTGCGGCTGATAACGCCAGGAGCCTTGAACTCGACGGGGCGATAGCCGTCGGCCTTAATGGGGCCTTTGCCGTCGATGGGCATGCCAAGCGGGTTCACAACGCGGCCGAGAAGACCCTTGCCCGAAGGCACTTCCATGATCTTGCCGGTGGTGCGAACCTGATCGTTCTCTCGGATTGCCGTGACATCGCCGAGGAGCACAGCGCCGACTTCCTCTTCCTCAAGGTTCTGGGCCAAGCCGTACACGGTCTTGCCGCCCTCACCAATAAACTCGAGGAGCTCGCCGGCCATGGCGCCCTTCAAGCCGTCGACGCGAGCAATACCGTCGCCAACCTGGACGACCGTACCGACCTCGCGTGCATCGACGCTCGTGTCGAGGGACTCCAGCTGTTTGCGCAGCGCTTCGTCGATAGACTTCGCGGTGATTTCAGTCACTAGCATTCACCTCCATCGTTTTCTTCTTTGAGCACGATGCGCGCGTGTTCCAGTTCGGAAGCAACGCTTGCATCGATGCGTTTTCCATTGGTGCTCATAATGATGCCGCCCAGGATAGAAGCGTCGATGTGCTCGCGCAGCACGACCTTCTTGCCCAGATCAGCAGAGAGCTTCTCGGTGATGACCTCGCGCAGGTGATCGTCGAGAGCCACCACAGTGGTGACATCGACAACCGCTACGCCGAGCTTTTCCTCGGCCGCGTTGCGGTACGCATTCACGGTAGAAGAAAGCTTGTCGAGGTCGCCACGCTCAGCCATGACAGCGATAACGCTGACGGCCAAAGGATCGATACCATCGAACACGTTGACGGCCAACGTGTGTCGCTGCTCAGGGGAGTACGCCGGATTGCCAAGCGCCTCGCGCAAATCCGCGTTGCCACGGTAGGTGCGAAGCACGAAATCCAGCTGCTCGCGAACCTCAAGCACGCGCTCTGCCCCACCCTGCTCAAGGGCGGCGTCGAGGAGCATGCCGGAATAGGTCGCGACCTCTTCTTTTGCGAGCAGTCGATTATTTGGCATTGAAGCTACCTGCCTCTGCGACATAGCGCTCGATCATCTTGCGATGCTCGTCATCGGTCAAGTCGTTGCCGATGAGCTTGGCCGCGACGTTAATCGAGAGGTCGGCGACAGAACCCTGAAGGTCGGCGATAGCGGCCTTCTTCTCTGCCTCGATGGCCGCATGGGCCTTCTCAATCATGCCGGCGGCTTCTGCCTGCGCCTTGGCGGTGATGTCGGCCTTCACGTCTTCGCCGGCCTTCTTGGCGTCGGCGACGATCTTGGAAGCCTGAACCTTGGCCTCAGCGAGCTGCTGCTGGTACTCAGCAAGCACGCGCTCGCTTTCCTGGCGCGCTTCTTCAGCGTTCTTGAGGTCGTCGCGAATGGAGTTCGCGCGCTTCTCAAGCATCTTGTCGAAGACGGGCCAGCCAAACTTGGCCAGGACGATCCACAGAATAATGAAGGCGACGAGCATAGGAATGAATTCGCTCATCTCAGGCAGAATGGCTTCGATGCCACCTTCCTGGGAAGCGAACGCATACGTCGGGCACGACAGAGCGAGAGCACCCGCGGACAGAGCCACGGCGCTGAGCTTGCCAGCTGCCTTGTTGAAATGCTTCAACTCGTTTGCCTCCTGTTCTTTCTTAGTAATCATGCAGTAATCGAGCGTGATTAGCCGATGAAGAACAGAACCAAGCCGAGCAGAGCCAGCGCCTCAGACATAGCAGCGCCGATGAAGAAGTAGCCCATGAGCGTACCCTTCATCTCGGGCTGGCGGGCAGCAGCGGTGCAAAGGCCATAGGTGGCGATGCCGATGCCGATGCCGGGGCCGATGGCGGCCAGGCCGTAGCCGACGACCTTCAGTGCGGCGAGCGCGAGCGTGATTTCCACAGTTTCCTCCTTTGTCGTGCCCCTCACTTCTCAAGTCGCGTCGGGGCAAGATCCAATATTGCTCAGCTGAGGGGTGCAGCTGCAACACCATAGTTATGCGTGTGCGCCACGCAGGGCGGGCGGTTTAACGACGCGGCGGTCGATGCCAAACGACTGGGGCTTAGTGCGCGTGCACCGCGGTGGATACATAGGAAGCCGACAGAATCGCGAAAACGAACGCCTGGATAAAAGCAACCAGGCACTCGAGGGCATACATAACAACAAGCAGGGCGAACCATGCGATCGAAGGCAGGCCGGCGATGAGGTCCATAGAACCGGAGAACAGCGCAGTCTGGATGAAGCAGGTGGTGGCGATGCTGAAGATAGCGAGCATCATGTGGCCAGCAAGCATGTTGCCATAAAGTCGGACGGCGAGGGTAAGCACGCGAATGACCATCGAGAAGAGCTCGAGGAACCAGATGACCGGCTTCATGGGACCAGGAACGCCCGACGGGCAGAGGTTCTTGAAGTACTGGAAGAAGCCGAAGGTCTTCATGCCATAGAAGTTGAAGTACACGAACGAAATGACTGCGAGAGCCCAGGTGCACGAAATGGCGCCGGTAGACGTCTTGAAGCCAGGAACGAGGCCCAAGATGTTGCAGACGAGGATAAAGAAGAAGATCGTTGCGAGGAACGGCACATGCTTCTTGAAGCCTTCGCCAATAACGTCTTCAGCGATAGAGCTGTTCACGAAGTCGTAACCAAACTCAACCGTGTTCACGAATTTGTTGGTGGGAACCAACGAAACCTTCTTAGCGGCAACGAGCACAACGGCGAACGTCACGGCCAGAGCGATGAACAGCCACACAATATACTGCGTGACGCCCCAGGGGCCGATATAGAACACGACCTGGGGATCGAACTGGGCCGAGAGCCCTTGTGCTTCCTCGACGAAGTTACCGAGAGCGGTTGCAAGACCCTCCATAGCTTTCCTTCCTTACTAATTTCACTTAAACGCGCTTGCGCTTGGCGAGCACGTTCTTGTACACAACAAACGCGATGGTGCAGCCCAAAAACACGATGCCTTCGGCCACGACGAAACCCACGAGCCCGTCGCGTGCAAGCATCGCGCAGGCGATAAGCCCCGCGACAAGTATGACAAGAGAGATTGCAACGCCAGCAAGGCCGTACAGACCAATAGTGAGGGCGTGCGTGGAAGTAGAACGGCGCGATAACCTCAAAGACAGGAACAATGGCAGAAACCCTAAGAAACCGGTCACAATTCCCAATGCGATGAGCATATTGCGGTGCTCACTCTCCTACTTCTCGTCGTGTTGCTTGCCTCTATTCCGCGGCAAACAATCGTTACCTTAACAAAGAACTACGCATATGAATGCATGAAGCGTTTAAAAGTTGAAAAAAACTCGTAAGCGGCACGTAAATAACGCCCATGCCGATGAATAACGCGCGTTATTCGGAGTATTCAACGCAGCGAATGAGGATATCAGTTTCGCCGAGCAGCTCTTCGGAGAGTTTATCGGGATACGCGGTGGCGAACACAATCTCCTTAATGCCTGCATTGATGAGCATCTTCGCACACACCGAGCACGGCTCGGTGGTGATGTAGATCGACGATCCCTCAATGTCGATGCCGTAGCGCGCGGCTTGGATGATCGCGTTCTGCTCGGCATGCAGGCCTCGACAAATCTCGTGGCGCTGGCCGCTGGGCACGCCGAGCTGTTCGCGCAAACATCCTGTTTCTTCGCAATGTCGCAAACCCGAAGGCACGCCATTGTAGCCCGTGGCCAGAATGCGACGGTCCTTCACGATAATGGCACCTACCGCACGACGCAGGCACGTCGAACGCTTCGAAACCTCGAAGGCGAGCTTCAAGAAATATTCGTCCCAGCTGGGTCGTTGCGTATCGCGCATGAAGAACTTCCTTACCTAGACCGTGCCAAAGATGCGATCGCCGGCATCGCCAAGGCCGGGAACGATATACGCAGCATCGTTGAGGCCTTCATCGAGCGCGCAAGCCCAAATATGCACATCGGGCTCGGCGGCGTTCACGGCAGCCACGCCTTCAGGGGCGGCAACCATAACGAGCAGGCGAATGTCTTTCACGCCCGCCTCTCGAAGGTACTTAATCGCGGCCAGAGCGCTTCCGCCCGTAGCCAACATGGGGTCAATCACGAGCACCATGCGATTCTCGATGCCCTGAGGCATTTTTGCGTAATAGGAATGTGGCTCGTGGGTCTCTTCGTTTCGCTCCATGCCGAGCACGCCCACAGCGGCCGACGGAACAACTGAAAGCACGCCCTCAAGCATGCCCATGCCTGCACGAAGAATGGGAACCACGGCCAAGGTGTCGTCCTTGAGCCGCACGCCCTCGGTTTCGCAAATGGGGGTTTTCACCTGCACCTGCAGCGTGGGCAAATCGCGCGTCGCCTCATAGGCCTCGAGCGCCGCGAGCTCGTGGACAAGCTTGCGGAAGTGCGCGGGGGCGGTGCTTTCGTCGCGCAAAATCGTCATCTTATGGCCGACCAGCGGGTGGTCGAGCACGGTAAGGCAATTCTTGTCGTACGTAACGTTGGCCATGGGCTCATCCTCTCTGAATAGAAACTCATTCATGATACTGCAATGCCACGCGGCACACAAAACTCGCCGGCCAAGCGGAATGCCGAGCCGGCGAGCCTCTTTTCGCAGTTTTTCACGCGATCAGCACGCGAACTTGATTACAGCTCGGGATACAAGGGATGCTTGGCGATAATGGCCTTCACGCCTTCTTTGATTTCGGCGAGCTTCGCTTCATCGCCATTCGCGAACACGGTTGCGGCGATAAGCTTGCCCACCATGTTGAAGTCTTCGGCATCGAGGCCGCGCGTGGTAGCAGCCGCCGTACCCACGCGAATGCCGCTCGCCACAAACGGGCTGCGGGGCTCGTTGGGAATGGTGTTCTTGTTCACGGTAAGGCCGACGCTTTCAAGCAGCTTTTCGGCGTCTTTGCCGGTCACATCGGCAGGCGTGAGATCGACCAAGCACAGGTGGTTGTCGGTGCCGCCCGTCACCAGACGCAGGCCGCCATCGATAAGGCCATCGGCCATCGCGGCGCAGTTCTTCACCACGTTGTCGATGTACGTTTTGAATTCGGGCTTGAGCGCCTCGCCCAGCGCAACGGCCTTACCCGCAATCACGTGCATGAGCGGGCCGCCCTGGCTGCCCGGGAACACCGCGGAGTTGATTTTCTTCGCGAGAGCCTCGTCGTTGGTGAGAATGAGGCCGCCGCGCGGGCCGCGCAGGGTTTTGTGCGTGGTGGTGGTCACGATGTCGGCATACGGCACAGGCGACGGATGCGCGCCCGTAGCAACCAGGCCGGCAATGTGGGCCATATCGACCATGAAAAGCGCGCCGTTGTCGTGCGCGATGCGCGCCATGCGCTCAAAGTCGATCACGCGCGGATAGGCGCTCGCGCCGCCCACGATGAGCTTGGGGTGCAGTTCCTTCGCCATGCGCTCGATGGCGTCGTAGTCGATGCGCTCATCCTCGCCCAGTCCATAGGCATGGAAGTCGTACAGCTTGCCCGAGAAGTTCGCCGGCGAACCGTGCGTAAGATGGCCGCCGTTGTCGAGGCTCATGCCAAGTACGACATCGCCCGGCTTGATGGTTGCGAAATACGCCGCCAAATTGGCATTGGCGCCCGAATGGGGCTGCACATTGGCGAACTTTGCGCCGAACAATTCCTTCGCGCGATCGCGTGCGAGATCCTCGACGATGTCGACTTTCTCGCAGCCGCCATAATAACGCTTGCCCGGATAGCCTTCCGCGTATTTATTGGTAAGCACGCTGCCCATGGCCTGCATGACGGCAGGGCTGGTGAAATTCTCAGACGCGATAAGCTCGATGGAATTGCGCTGGCGATCGAGCTCTTCGGAAATTGCCTCGGCCACCTGAGGGTCTTGTTCGGCGAGCAAAGACATGCTATCTCCTTCGTTTGATACGGCATCGCGCATCATGCGCGAGTTTCGGAACCGCTCCAATATAGCCGAAGGGAGCCGCGGGGGCTCCCTTCTCTTCGGTATTTAACGCAATCGTTCGAAAACGATGGTGGCTGGCGCCTAGCGATACGTATTCACGTCGGCGTCGAGGTCCATGATCTTTTTCACGCGCATAGCGTGGCGGCCGCCCTCGAATTTGGTAGTAAGGAAGGTGTCGACGATCTGTTTGTTCACGTCGAGCTCAACGAAACGACCGGAAAGCGTGATGATGTTCGCATCGTTGTGCTGACGGCACAGCTCGGCAAACTGCACGTTGATGATGTTCGCAGCACGGCAGCCAACGATTTTGTCGGCCGCGAGCGCCATGCCGATGCCCGTGCCGCATACGAGCACGCCACGGTCGGCCACGCCGTTGGACACGTCATGCGCAACAGCGGCTGCATAATCAGGGTAATCGACGCGATCGTCGCTGTCGGGGCCGCGGTCGATAACCTCGTAGCCCTGCTCCCTCAGATACGCCGCAAGCTCTTGCTTCTGCTCGAAACCAGCGTGGTCGCTGCCAATGGAGATTTTCATTGCCATGACAATCCTTTCTTCGCGCGGCCATGCCGCCGATATTCATTACTCGTGAATCATAACCCGAGAAACCGCCGCGTGCCAGTTGGCGAGCTTTTCTTCACGCTCTGCCTCAATCATTGCGGGGCGGAAGTGATCGTCGCGCTCGCGCATGGCGCGCAATTCAGCCGTGCCCTCCCAGAACCCCGTGGAAAACCCCGCCAAAAACGCAGCTCCCAAGCCCGTGCTTTCAAGCACCTTGGGGCGGTTGAGCTGGGCATTGAGGATATCGGCCTGGAATTGCATCAAAAAGCCGTTCGCCGATGCCCCGCCGTCGACGTTGAGCTGGTCAATCGCATGCCCCGATTCGCGTTCCATGGTCGCCGCGACATCGGCAACCTGATACGCCATGGATTCGAGTGCCGCTCGGGCGATATGCGCCCTGTTCGCGCCCCGCGTAAGGCCGAAAATCGCACCACGCGCCTCGGAGTCCCAATATGGTGCGCCGAGGCCCGTGAACGCCGGAACCACCACAACGCCCGCAGAATCGGGAACGCTGTTCGCAAGGTCTTCGCTTTCAGCAGCGTTTTGAATAATGCCGAGTTCGTCTCGAAGCCACTGCACCACAGCGCCCGCCACGAACACGCTGCCCTCAAGGGCGTATTCGAGCCCGTCGGCGCCAGGAGCGCTTGCGGCGACCGTGGTTACGAGGCCGTTTTGCGATTCAACGGCGGTATGGCCCGTATGGAGCAACATAAAACAACCCGTGCCATACGTGTTCTTCGCACGACCGGGATCGAAGCAGCACTGGCCGAACAAGGCCGCCTGCTGATCGCCCGCAACGCCGCGAATCGGAATGCCAGCAGGCACCGCGGCGCAGGCCGTTATTCCAAAGTCGCCCGACGAGGGACGCACTTCGGGAAGAAGGGATGCGGGCACGTCGAACAACTCGAGCAACTCTTCGTCCCACTCGCCCGTATGAATATTGAAGAGCATCGTGCGGCTCGCGTTGGTCACGTCAGTCGCATGCACTGCTCCACCCGTGAGCTGCCAAATGAGCCACGTATCTACCGTGCCAAACGCAAGCTTGCCCGCCTCGGCCGCCTCGCGAGCCCCGGGAACATGGTCGAGCAGCCACTTGATTTTGCTCGCCGAGAAGTACGCATCGGGAATGAGGCCCGTTTTTGCTTGAATAAGCTCGCGAACACCCGGCCGCGCGCACACTTCCTCGACGATATCAGTCGTACGGCGGCATTGCCACACGATGGCATTCGCAATGGGAGCACCCGTCTCGCGATTCCAAACCACCGTAGTTTCACGCTGGTTCGTAATGCCAATCGAGTCGATTTCTTCGGGAGATACGCCCGAAGACACGAGCACCTCTGTTATTACGCCGAGCTGCGATGAGGCGATTTCGCGCGGATCGTGCTCGACCCAGCCAGGCTTCGGGTAAATCTGGCGAAAGGGATGCTGCGCGATGCCGACTGGCTGGCCCGCATGATCGAACAAGATGGCGCGCGACGACGTAGTCCCCTGGTCGAGCGCAAGAACGTATTTTTTCGACATGGATCCTCCGAGCGTTTTCTGCTTGAAATGCGGCTCCGCTTCGGTCAGGTCCTGCTCGCACGAACAACGCATTAAGCGTTGTTCGGCTCGTGCGGAATCTATCGGATCCGCATTTCAAGCAGAAAACGCAAAGCGAGACCACGGAGCGGCCTGGCCTTCAGGAGGGGCGGAGAAGATCGTCGGCGTTCATTTTTGCTTTATTAACCAATATGAAACGCCGCCAAGCGGGCGCATAGTGAGCGATAGCGAACGGTAGCCCGGTGTGGTCTGCTCCGCCCCTCCTGAAGGTCAGGCTGCGGACGACCTACGAAATTCCGTAGGCCTCGTACATTGCGAGCGTCGCTTTAATTGCGATTTGCTGGGCGAACAGCTGTTGCGCCTGAGGGTCGGCCGAGCCGTTCTCCTCGATATCGGCGAGCTTTTCGTTCACGTTTTCCAGCTGGCCTTCCAAATCTTGGTGCATATCTTCATATGCGGCCAAGCGACGAAGCGCCGCTGCTTGATAGCGAGGCTGAACCTCCACATCGCCGTTCGCGGCGATTTCGGTCAAACGATGCATAGAACTCTCCTATCGTTAAAGCCGCCAAAAACGCAGGCGGCGCAATACGACTCTTGCAAACGATGCAATTTTAACGCGAACCGTCACGCGTTCGCGAGCGAACAACGCCACAAAAAGCAACGCCCCAACCGCGCACATGCGTTCGGACGAGATGCTTACTTGCATGCTCGCATCGCAACCAAAGGCATGCACGGCAGCGCATTGCACCGCAAAATGGAAATTGGCGCCCGATAAAACGAACGCGCAGATTAGATTCCTTGCTTTGCAAGCCACACTTCCACATCGGCCATAACGCGTGCGCGACCAGGCTCGTTGAGAATCTCGTGGCGCATGCCGGCATAGATTTTCGTCTCAACCGACTGCACGCCGGCATTCCGGTATTCTTCGGCGGCCTTCCGCACGCCGCGCCCGCAATCACCCACAGGATCTTCCCCACCCGCGATAAAGAGCAGCGGCAAAACCTTGGGGACCTTGGACGCACTTTCCGCACGAACCACTTCGCCCGTAAGCGCGGTGAGCGTGGCATAACCGCCCACGGTGAACATCTGGCCGCATTCTGAATCGTTGATATAGGCGTCGACTTGTGCCGGATCGGTTGAGAGCCAATCGAAATCGGTACGCGGGTTTTTGACGGCCTTCGAATAGGCGCCGTCGGCCATGGAATGCAAGAGCCCGCTTTTGTAGCGTTCTCCGCGCAGACGCGCGAGCGCATTGGCCAAAGCATTGCCCGCCATCGAGAGCGCCGCCGCCTGCTGGCCCGTGCCGCAGAGCACCGCCGCCGCAAGGCCCTCTCCATGCTCGGAAATGTATTTTCGCGTAATGAAGCTGCCCATGGAATGGCCGAACATCACATAGGGCACCTCGCTACCAAAACGCGCCTGCATAATGCCGCGCAAGGCGTGCACATCTCGAACGAGAACCTCAGCGCCATCGCGAGCGGGCATATGGCCCAGGTCTTGCGCGTCGGAAACGCTTTCTCCATGCCCCACGTGATCGTTCGCGCACACTACGAAACCGCTTTCTACAAGGAATTTCGCGAAATGGGCGTAGCGCACGACATGCTCCGACATTCCGTGCACGACCTGAACGATGCCCCGAACATCCGAATATCGCAACCTCTCCGGGGTTTCCGAGCCTTCTGGCTGCTCGGCTGCGTCAGGCTCCCATAGGAGCGCGCGAATCGCCGTTTTCCCATCGGCGCTCGGATACTTCAACGTGGCCGTTTTCATGTGCGCACCTCCTTCGACAGAGCCGGCATGCCGATCTCTCGACACCCAGCCCATTCAACGTGCCATCCATTCTACAATGCCGATCGGCTCGCTCAAATGCGCGCGATCGCCGTTTGCCTAATTGACGAAAATGCCGTCTACGACGCATAAAGCAATCGAACGGGGTCAATCAAATGGGGGCAGTCGCTATGCTTGCGCCTTTTCGAAATCATAGCGGTGCCCCTCCCAAGAAGATTGGCACAATGCCGCTCACAGCAAGAAAGCCAATAGCAAGAAATGGAGCAAAGGGGAAATCGTGCGCCGGGCGGCCAACCGCGAACCGGGCCACACAATACAGAAGCGATGCGACACACGCGACGCAAAGCGCCGCGATACCCCCTTCGAAACCAGCAAAAAGCCCTATGGGAAACAGCAATTTCACGTCACCTGCGCCAAGCGGCTCGCCGCCACGGAAGCACGAGACCGCAAGCGAACACCCAAGCGCGAAGGCCGATACCCCGAAAGCCCCTATGACGCTCGATGTAGCCGTAGACAATATCGACTCTATGAGGTTCGACGAACACGCGTCAGCCAATTCACAGGGACTTCCCGGCGAAGCATTCATCGCGGACGAAGAAGTAGCTCCATTGAAAACGAGACCAACCGCACTTGATGGCTCGTAAACAAAGAGCCACCCCTCAATAACGCCTACGACCCGGGCGAGAAGGGAAACGCACCATAACGCGATTCCGGCAACCACAACTCGATTAGGAATGATTCTCTCCCGAATGTCGATGAAGCTCGCATAAAACAAAACGGCGAGAAACGCTACAGAGAATAAATTGGGAGTCATCGACGAGAAAAAGTCAGGGGTCGTTGCTGAGACGCTCTCAAGAGTTGCCACCATACCCCCCTTCGCATGCCTATTGATGCTCTGGCGGAAAGACGCAGCCGCCAAGAGCTTCGGAGCAAAGGCGCCACGAGCAAAAATTGCAGCGCAGCGTATCGTATGAAGTCGAGCGCGCCATTCCGCTTATAAGCGCATCCGCGCCCCATGCGACAACTCTAGCGCGCCAACCTTGCCGAAACCTTGCCCACATGCGGGCGATTTGGCTCAAAAATCCCGTCGATTTCCTCTTTTCCTCGCGACAATTGCCCTCATTTTCCATTGAAGCCAACGTCGTTTTCCCTCGCAATTACTCGCGTTTTCCATCTGGGCACCGGGAGCTATCCGTTTATTCTTGATTAAGAGGGTGAGACCTTATCGTCGGAAACATCGCGCGCGTATTCACGGCGGAATCGCGTATGGCGTTACAACGACATCGCGCACGTCACCGCAACAACATCGGGTATAGCGCTACAGCAGTTCCTTAAAATCATCGGCGGTAAGAGCACCAACTCGCAAAATATGCGGATGTTCATGCGTGCAATCGACGATGGTCGACGAGACGCCTGAGCGGGGAACATCGTCGCCAAGCACAACGGGCACCTGCGCCGCAAATTCGGGATCGACATCGGCCAGCATTTGGGGCGGTTTCTTTCCTTGGAAATTCGCGCTCGAGGTTGCCAAGGGGAACCCGACGCGCTCGATGAGTTCCAAGGCGACAGAATCGTTCGGCATGCGCAGCGCAATGGTGTCGTTCGCGCCGCGAAATGCCTCGGGCACGTTGTCGCCCGCTTTCACCACGAGCGTAAGAGGCCCAGGCCAAAACTGCGAAACCATATCGTGCGCGAGCTGCGACACGTCGCGGCCATAGCGCGTAAGCGCCGCAGGAGAGCCAACAAGCCACGGAATAGCTTTGTCGGGATCGCGACGTTTATCAATAAAAATAGCCTCGGGGGAACACGCGAGACCGACGGCGATGCCGATCCCATATACGGTATCGGTTGGGAAAACGACGGGCTTGCCCGCGGTAAGCGCCGCGACGGCCTTGCTCAGTTGGGCCTCATCGACCATAGTTGCCTCTTCCAAACGCGCCGCCCACGTCGGCGGCATTTTCTTTAGTCGAATTGTACCAACCACATACCTTCGAATGGCAACACGTGCGTAAAAGTCACCATGACGCCACGCGAACGCGAGGAACCAGCCCCACGGAGTCGAACCGAGCACAGGAGTCAATGGGGCACCGCACACGAATTCCCATCACACACCGATTCCCGCCACGCATGGATCAACTGAGGCGTTCGCCCGAAGCGCCGTTCGCGCAACAACGGGCCCCATCGCATACGGAATAGTTACTCACCCAGCGCGCTTTTCTCAAACAGCTCGATGAGTGCATTCTTGCCCGCTGCGCCCGTTTTCGCATACACGTTCTTCACATGGCTCCATACCGTATTTTCCGAAATCACGAGCTCTTCGGCAATATGCTTCGCCGAACGGCCGCGCACAAGGTACGAGCATATTTCTGTTTCGCGCGGAGTAAGGCCGTAGATTTGGGCAAACGATGCAAGCTCACCGCGCCAATCGGGCTCCGCAGCGCTTTCGGCAGCAGCGCCAATGCCCGCTTCCTTTTGAGCGGCATGCCCTTCGGCAGAGCTACGCTGATCGACGTTCAATTGGCCATCGGCCATGAGCGCATTGTCAACCTGGCGCCCTTGCGCCACCGCATCGCTCGGCGATGAAACATGCGGCAAGGCCGCACCCGCCGAGACAACGCTTTCCCGAAGGACCCCTGCCATCGTATCGCCAATCGCCTCATTGCCTCCGAGACGCACGTTCGCTCTAACATCGCTCGATGCCACGGAACCTTCCGCTCCATCCCCTTCTGAAGCGTCGCCGAACACGCGACCGCCTTCAGTCGATTCGGCACCAAGCACCGACGCTCCCCCGCCGGCGATTTCACGTTCCGAATGGCGCATGGCGAACACGAATGCAATGCCGAGCGGATATAGAGCAACAAATGCGAGCAGTGTGAGCAGCGAGACACCTCTGCTTGCCGAAAATGCGCCCACAACCAAACCGGCCGCCAACCCAAACGCGAGAAACGCGTTCGACCCTATGAGGTAAATGCCCGAAAGCGCAAAGCTGCTCACGCCCGTTTCGCGTGACGCATTCGCAATATAGAACAAGAACAACATGCCGCACACGTCATAGCACATGATCATAATGGTGCCCGAAATAGGACCTAACGCATCGCCGATGAAAGGCATGAGCGAAAGCACCACGAGCATTACCGGCAAACATGCCTTGTACGCCGCCGCGGGATTGCCGCGACGCGATGCGACAAGCGCAATGGCGGAAGCTACCGCAGTCGACGCGAACAGGGGCGCCGCCATGGAAACGTCGCCGACGATATGCTCGGAAGACGACCCCAAAACCGACGTATGCAAAATGCCCACCACGCCAACGAGCGCGAACAGGCACCAGTAGTCAGGCCCAAAGGTGAGCAGAATGCGTCGGACAGGTATCGTCTCACCTGCGGATTGCGCAACAGCGCGCGCACCGCCAACAGCCTCGCCTAAAGATTGCGCGGCATTGCCTGCGCCATGGTCCCCCAATGCCGACGTGCGAGCAGGCTCATGCGCCAATGCAACCGACACGCGATAGCAGACAAGCGAACAAGCTGCCATGGCGCACACAATCAAATCGAACGCAAGGCCGTACCCGAAACAGAAAGAGCCAGCGACAATGAAAGCCTGCAAAACCAAGCCGCACACCATGCATATATGAGAGCGCTCGCTCTCTTGCATGGAAAATATATCGAGCCAAGCAATCGAAACCACCGTTTGCCCAATGCCGTAGAGAACGCCCAGAAGCGGCGCCATCTCGAGCGCAACGCCAGCCTGCGCGAAAACCGCCGAAGCGGCGAACCCCGCCACGAGCGCGGCAACGCCCGGCCACATCGCAAACGAGCCCGGCTTCACCGCGCCGCGACATGCAAGCGCGATGACGAGAGAAGCGACGATGATTGAAGCCGCCTCGCTCGCGAACATGAACCAGAGCTCGGTGACGAAGCCCACGCTCTGCCCCACCGACCCCATGGCCGATAAATATCCCAACGAAGTGGCCGCCTTTGCCAAGCCGAAGCCCACAATGGTCGCAGCCGCTTCCTTTTTACGTTGCTCTTCCATAATCCCTCCCCATATGGAACATGCCTATTGTAGCGCCTCCACGGGAGTCTTTCGGACATCGTTACGAACATTGTTATTCTCAATGACCCATTTATCAGGCTTTTTGCAAATATCACCGATAGTCGGTGAGGACTTCGTTGAGCGATGAGAGTAGGTTTGGGCCCATACGAGGCAGGCAAAGCATGGAAGGCTTTGCGCAATGCGAATACCGAAAACGGTAAAACAAGCCAACGGCACGCATTGGCCTTCAATAACAAGGAGGGGTTTCATAATGGAACTTTCACGCCGTAATTTCCTGAAGGGCACCGGCGCTCTTGCGGGCATTTCCGCGATGGGCGCAATTGGACTGGGGTGCTCGCCCGCGGCAAACGAGGGAACCGAGGCAAAGGGCGGTAAGGCCGAAGCGCCGAAGACGCCGGCAGAAACTACGCCCACCACGCTGAAAGAAGCAACCGACGGCAAGTTCACCGCCAAGGCTATGGGCCACGAGAATTACGTCTACGTCGAAGCCACCATGGCGGGCGGCGCCATCGCGAACCTGCGCGTGCTTGCCCACGACGAGACCGTCGGCGTTGGCAGCCTTGCAACCGAGATGTGGCCTGCGAAGGTCGTCGAGACCCAGAACCTCGACGTTGACGCCATTTCCGGTGCAACCACGACGTGCACCGCTATCAAGAATGCTGCCATCGAGGCCATTTCCAATTCCGGCGCCGACGTCTCGCAGTTCCAGAAGGGCGCTCAGGCTCCCGAAAAGGGCGAAGACCAAACTATCGATACCGACGTCGTGATCATGGGCGCGGGCACCGCAGGCCTCACCGCCGCGACCCGTTTGCTCGAGAAGGGCTTCAAGGTCACCCTTTTCGAGAAGCAGGACATCCCCGGCGGCTCCATGTCCATGACGTATTCCGGTCTCGCATGTGCCGGCAGCCAGCTGCAAAAGAATTACTCGCTCGGTCGCTTCGACTCCAGCCCGTTCTTCGACAAAGACGCAATGCTCGGCGTACTCAAGGGCCTCGTCATTCCCGAGAACGACCGTTTCGACGGAGCCATGCCTTACGATGATGCCTTGTACACCACTTCGCCTGCCCTGGTCGATTGGCTGCATGAAATCGGCGTCGGCTTCTACAGCATGGGCGTGAACAAAGCCTACGGCGTGACCCCGTACCTGGCCCCCGGCTGCTATGAAGGCGGCTGCGGCTACGCCATGCAGTACCTCGTCGACCGCATTGGCGCCTTGGGCGGAACCATTATCTACGGCGCGAAGGTGACCGACATCACCATGACCGAAGGCCGCGCAACGGGCCTCGTCGCCGAGGGCAAGGGCGGCGAAACCTACACCGCCACCGCCAAGGCCGTTCTTCTGGCATCGGGCGGCTTCGGCGCCAACCAGGAAATGGTCGACGAATACTACCCGCAGTACAAGGGCCGTTCGTTCAACTGCTGCCCCGCCTCCACGGGCGACGGCATCGTGCTCGGCCAGAAGGTCGGCGCGGGCATCGAGTGCATGGGCCGCGAGCTTGGCGCTTACATGTCTACGACCGCCCAAGCCGGCAGCCGCATGGAGATCGCCTTCATGTATCAGACCACACCGGGCATCATGGTGAACGCGTCGGGCGACCAGTTCGGCAACGTGATGAGCGCGAACCACTTTGTCATTGGCCGCGCCCTGTGCGACGACGCCAACGGCGGCAAGTTCTTCTGGATCACCGACGAGTCGGGTGCCGTCACCACCATGAACAACCTCACCTATGCGTTCGACACCTACAAGGCCGTCTTCGAGCGCGGCGACATGGTTCACTATGCGTCCGTCGAGGAAGCCGCCGAGGCTCTGGGCCTAACCAACCTGCAGCAGACCCTCGACACGCACAACGCCCATGCTCTCGCAGGCGAGGAAGACGAGTTCAAGCGCAAGAAGCTCCCCTACATCGACACGCATGACGGCGTGTGGGTGTGCGGCATCGAGCCCACGTTCTACCTCACCACGGGCGGCTTGGCCATCGACACCTCCGCGCATGTTCTCACCGACGACGGCAGCACCATCGCGGGCCTCTATGCCGCGGGCGATGTGTGCGGCTCCATCGAAGAGAAGGACGGCAAGCAGTACGGCATGGGCTTCGACGCAGCCATGAACTTTGGCTACATCATGGCCGAAACCGTGGCTTCGGAAATCGCCTAGCCCCCTCTTTCAGCCCCTCCATTCCTTGGGGAGCCCCTCGATTGCTTCCCAAACCCAGAAAGCCGACCCATTTCGGGTCGGCTTTCTTATTGGAAATCAACTGTCAGGAACCTGTTAAATGCTCGTAGCGTTTAACAGCTGAGGGATGCCGAATCCGTGCACGACTTCAGGCACGGAACTTACATGGGCTACGCTTTCGGGCGGCACACTGGCAGACCACAACCTGTTAAATGCTCGCAGCGTTTAACAGGTTTCCACCAGCAACGCCCACACCTCAAAGCGTGCTCGCAACCTGTTAAATGCTGCGAGCATTTAACAGGTTTCAACAGGTTGCGCGTGGGCAATGGGAAGCGCCGCTAGAACAGGCCACAGGTGAAAAGGAATTCCAAACTCTTCAGCTTGCTACCGACATGCTCGCGTACCCACGCCTGGCACAAATGAAGAATCTCGAAGGAAATATGGCGCGGCACCTCACGCTGCGCAATCTCGTCAAACGTCGACATCATAAGCCAGTGGGCCCACGAAAGCACATCACTTCCCACTTGTACGGTATCAGAAAACATGAGGCAATCGCGGCACACGGCGCCGCCTTCCGCAGGCGAAAATGCAATCTGCACGCGAGAATCATCGCTCGCGAGTGGCCGCCCACACATCACGCATCGGTTCAAGCTCGGACGAAAGCCCGAAAACGCAAACGCCTTCAGCATAAATGCCGCACATACCGCGAGCGCCCCCGTCGCATCGCACGATTCCGCATGCTCAAGCGCAGAGGCGCTCAGGTCATAGAGGCGAGGCGATTCCAAATCGGGCTGGGTCAGTCGCGTAAGCAAGTCGACGATAGGAGCTGCAGCTGCCGCATGCTCCATGTCTTCCCGAACGCCAATATGAGCATTGAGCAGTTTGGCCTCTTTCACAATGTCGAGGCTTTTGCCGCATACGAGCAGCAAGTCGACTTCCGAAAAAATCTCTAGGCGCGAGGCGAATGAGGAGTTTGGCTTGCGCGCACCTTTGGCAACCGCGCGAACCTGACGGCCATCTTGGGCCAGAAGCGTAACGATCAAATCGGTTTCGCCGAGTTTCGTTTTGCGCAGCACCAACACCTGAAGCGAATACGTATCTGCCGCCATGACCTACTCCCCTTCCAAACAAAAAAGCCGCCTTAAAAAGACGGCTTTCATTGTATATCAGCACAGCTTCACGTGAACGGCCGCCCAATATTCCAGGTGCCGTGGCGCGAAAACACCGCAGAACGCGAACCTACGCACGTTCGGCGATTTCCTTCGAAATTTCGGCAACGAATTCCTCAATAGACTTCTGCACGGTCTCGTTCGAGCGGTCGCGTACGGAAATATTGCCCTCCTCGGCTTCTTTCTCGCCCAAAATGAGCATGTACGGAACGCGATCGACGCCGCGAGCCTCGCGGATCTTGTAGCCGATCTTCTCGTTG